>Ga0123342_1004686_pt1 | contig 20593 bp, 19 predicted proteins | sample Turbeawhitnodule_FD_89960 | JGI IMG/M metagenome (GOLD analysis project Ga0123342, IMG submission 89960) | Root nodule microbial communities of legume samples collected from Mexico - Turtle bean Mexico white nodule | ecosystem: Host-associated > Plants > Roots > Nodule | place: Mexico: Nepantla...
AATTTAATTTCGTATTCTATTTTAAATTTTATTTTTGAAACAAAATAATATGCTTTTCCAGAATTAATTCCAATTCAAAAAATTTATTTTTGGAAATTTCAAAGTATTAATTGGTTGGGTGTACAAGAAATTTGCAAAATTGAAGAGTCACTTAAGTGAGAGAAAGAGCAAAAAAATGGGATCCTCCTAACAGATATTTCATAAGTGAATATTTGCAAGAATTTAAATCAATCTCTATGAAACAATGAAAATGTCCTTAAGTAAAATGAGGCATGATCCCTTTTTAAGAATATATTTTTGAATTATGTTTTTAAAACGAACTTATTTTATTTTAAAATGGTTTTTTGTAAATTTAATTTTTTGAATTCTATTTCAAATATTATTTTTGGAATTAAATAATATGCTTTTCCATATAAATTCCAATTCAAAAAATTTACTTTTGGAAATTTTAAAGTATTAATTTGTTGGGTGTACATGGATTTTGCAGAATTGAAGGGTCAGAAAGCGCAAAACAAATGGGATCCAATTTATTATGTATTAATTGATTTTTGACACCTTCTTTTGGCATTCCCACCAGATATTTCATGAGTGAATATTTGCAAGAATTGAAGGCAATACTTCCTGCACCATATCAATTTGTATGAAACAACGAAAATGTCCTTTTATAAAATGATCCCTGATCCTTTTTAAGAATATATTTTTGCATCATTTTTTTAAACACGAATTAATTTTATTGCCAAATGGTGTTTTGAGAATTTAATTTCGTATTTTATTTAAAATTTTATTTTTGAAACAAAATAATATGCTCTTCCAGAATTAATTCCAATTCAAAAAATTTATTTTTGGAAATTTCAAAGTATTAATAGGTTGGGTGTACAAGGAATTTGCAGAATTGAAGGGTCACTTAAGAGAAAGAAAGCGCAAAACAAATGGGATCCAATTTATTGTGTGTTAATTGTATTTTGCAACTTCTTTTGGCATTTCCACAAGATATTTCATGAATTAATATTTGCAAGAATTGAAGGCAATACTTCCTGCACCATATCAATTTGTATGAAACAACGAAAATGTCCTTTAACAAAATGATCCCTGATCCTTTTTAAGAATATATTTTTGAATCATTTCTTTAAAAACGAATTAATTTTATTTCCAAATGGTTTTTTCAGAATTTAATTTCGTATTCTATTTAAAATTTAAATTTTGAAACAAAATAATATGCTTTTCCAGAATTAATTCCAATTCAAAAATCTTATTTTTTGAAATTTCAAAGTATTAATAGGTTGGGTGTACAAGGAATTTGCAGAATTGAAGAATCACTTAAGAGAGAGAAAGCGCGAAACAAATGGGATCCAATTTATTGTGTGTTAATTGTATTTTGGCAACTTCTTTTGGCATTTCCACCAGATATTTGCAAGAATTGAAGACAATACTTCCTGCACCATATCAATTTGTATGACACAACGTAAATGTCCTTTAATAAAATGAGCTCTGATCCCTTTTTAAGAATATATTTTTGAATCATTTTTTTTAAAACGAATTTATTTTATTGCAAAATGGTTTTTTGAGAATTTAATTTCGTCTTCTATTTTAAATTTTATTTTTGAAACAAAATAATATCCTTTTCCAGAGTTAATTCCAATTCAAAAAATTTATTTTTGGAAAAGTATTAATAGGTAGGGTGTACAAGGCATTTGCAGAAATGAAGAGTCACTTAAGAGAGAGAAAGCGCAAAAAACATGGGATCCAATTTATTATGTATGAATTGTTTTTTGGCACCTTCTTTTGGCAATCCCACAAGATAATTCATGAGTGAATATTTGTAAGAATTGAAGGCAATACTTCCTGCACCATATCAATTTGTATGAAACAACGAAAATGTCCTTAAGTAAAATGAGGCCTGATCCCTTTTTAAGAATATATTTTTGAATTATGTTTTTAAAACGAACATATTTTATTGTAAAATGGTCTTTTGAGTATTTAATTTTTTCAATTCTATTTCAAATTTTATTTTTGGAAAAAAATAATATGCTTTTCCATAATAAATTCCAATTCAAAAAATTTATTTTTGGAAATTTTAAAGTATTAATTGGTTGGGTGTACGAGAAATTTGAAGAATTGAATGGTCACTTAAGAGAGAGAAAGCGCAAAACAACTGGGATCCAATTTATTATGTATTAATTGTTTTTTGGTTCATTCTTTTGACATTCCCACCAGATATTTTATGAGTGAATATTTGCAAGAATTGAAGGCAATACTTCCTCCACCATATCAATTTGTACGAAACAACGAAAATTCCTTTAATAAAATGAGCTCTGATCCCTTTTAAGAATATATTTTTGAATCATTTTTTTAAAACGAATTTATTTTATTGCAAAATTGTTTTTTTGAGAATTTAATTTCGTATTCTATTTTAAATTTTATTTTTGAAACAAAATAATATGCTTTTCCCGAATTAATTCCAATTCAAAAAAATTATTTTTGGAAATTTCAAATTATTAATTGGTTGCGTGTACAAGAAATTTGCAAAATTGAAGGGTCACTTAAGTGAGAGAAAGAGCAAAACAAATGGGATCCTTCTAACATATATTTCATAAGTGAATATTTGCAAGAATTGAAATCAATCTGTATGAAACAAAGAAAATATCCTTAAGTAAAATGAGGCATGATCCTTTTTAAGAATATATATTTGAATTATGTTATTAAAACCAACTTATTTTATTGTAAAATAGTGTTTTGTGAATTTAATTTTTTGAATTCTATTTCAAATTTTATTTTTGGAAAAATATAATATGCTTTTCCGTAATAAATTCCAATTCAAAAAATTTATTTTTGGAAATTTTAAAGTATTAATTTGTTGTGTGTACAAGGAATTTGCAGAATTGAAGGGTCACTTAAGAGAGAGAAAGAGCAAAACAAATGGGATCCAATTTATTATGTATTAATTGTTTTTTGACACCTTGTTTTGGCATTTCCACCAGATATTTCATGAGTGAATATTTGCAAGAATGGAAGGCAATACTTGCTACACCATATCAATTTATATGAAACAACGAAAATGTCCTTGAATAAAATGATCCCTAATCCTTTTTAAGAATATATTTTTGAATCATTTTTTTAAAATCGAATTTATTTTATTGTCAAATGGTTTTTTGAGAATTTAATTTCGTATTCTATTTTAAATTTTATTTTTGAAACAAAATAATATGCTTTTCGAGAATTAATTCCAATTCAAAAAATTTATTTTTGGAAATTTCAAAGTATTAATAGGTTGGGTGTACAAGGAATTTGTAAAATTGAAAGGTCACTTAAGAGAGAGAAAGCGCAAAACAAATGGGATCCAATTTATTATGTGTTAATTGTATTTTGGCACCTTCTTTTGGCATTTCCACCAGATATTTCATGAGTGAATATTTCCAAGAATTGAAGGCAATACTTCCTGCACCATATCAATTTGTATGAAACAACGAAAATGTCCTTAAATAAAATGAGGCATGATCCCTTTTTAAGAATATATTTTTGAATCATTTTTTTTCAAACGAATTAATTTTATTGCAAAATGGTTTTTTGAGAATTTAATTTCGTATTCTATTTGAAATTTTATTTTTGAAACAAAATAATATGTTTTTCCAGAATTAATTTCAATTCAAAAAATTTATTTTTGGAAATTTCAAAGTATTAATAGGTTGGGTGTACAAGGAATTTCCAGAATTGAAGGGTCACTTAAGAGAGAGAAAACACAAAACATATGGGATTCTCCTAACAGATATTTCATGAGTGAATATTTGCAAGAATTGAAATCAATCTGTATGAAACAATGAAAATATCCTTAAGTAAAATTAGGCCAGATCCCTTTTTAAGAATATATTTTTGAATTATGTTTTTAAAACGAACTTATTTTACTGTTAAATGGTTTTTTGAGAATTTAAGTTTTTGAATTCTATTTCAAATTTTATTTTTGGAAAAAAATAATATGCTTTTCCATATCAAATTCCAATTCAAAAAATTTATTTTTGGAAATTTTAAAGTATTAAATGGTTGGGTGTACAAGGAATTTGCATAATTGAAGGGTCACTTAAGAGAGAGAAAGCGCAAAACAAATTAGATTCAATTTATTATGTATTAATTGTTTTTTGCACCTTCTTACGGCATTCCCACCAGATATTTCATGAGTGAATATTTGCAAGAATTGAAGGCACTACTTCCAGCACCATATCAATTTGTATGAAACAACGAAAATGTCCTTTAATAAAATGAGCTCTGATCCCTTTTTAAGAATATATTTTTGAATCATTTTTTTTAAAACGAATTAATTTTATTGCAAAATGGTTTTTTGAGAATTTAATTTTGTATTCAATTTTAAATTTTATTTTTGAAACAAAATAATATGTTTTTCCAGAATTAATTCTAATTCAAAAAATTTATTTTGGAAATTTCAAAGTATTAATAGGTTGAGTGTACTATGAATTTGCAGAATTGAAGGGTCACTTAAGAGAGAGAAAACGCAAAACAAATAGGATCCAATTTATTATGTATTAATTGTTTTTTGGCATTCCTACCAGATATTTCATGAGTCAATATTTGAAAGAATTGAAGGCAATACTTCTTGTACCATATCAATTTGTATGAAACAACGAAAATGTCCTTTAATAAAATGAGCCCTGATCCCTTCTTAACAATATATTTTTGAATCATTTTTTTGAATCGAATTTATTTTATTTCAAAATGGTTTTTTGAGAATTTAATTTCGTATTCTATTTTAAATTTTATTTTTGAAACAAAAGAATATGCTTTTCCAGAATTAATTCCAATTCAAAAAATTTATTTTTTGAAATTTCAAAGTATTAATTGTTTGGGTGTATAAGGAATTTGCAGAATTGAAGGGTCACTCAAGAGAGAGAAAGCGCAAACCAAATGGGATCCAATTTATGATGTATTAATTGTTTTTTGGCACCTTCTTTTGGCATTCCCACCAGATATTTCATGAGTGAATATTTGCAAGAATTGAAGGCAATGCTTCCTGCACCATATCAATTTGTATGAAACAACGAAAATGTCCTTTATTAAAATGAGTCGTGATCCCTTTTTAAGAATATATTTTTGAATCATTTTTTTAAAATGAATTTATTTTATTGCAAAATGGTTTTTTAGAATTTAATTTCGTATTCTATTTTAAATTTTATTTTTGAAACAAAATAATATGCTTTACCAGAATTAATTCCAATTCAAAAAATTTATTTTTGGATATTTCAAAGTATTAATTGGTTGGGTATACAAGAAATTTGCAAAATTGAAGGGTCACTTAAGTGAGAGAAAGAGCAAAACAAATGGGATCCTCCTAACAGATATTTCATGAGTGAATATTTGCAAGAATTGAAATCAATCTGTATGAATCAATGAAAATGTCCTTAAGTAAAATGAGGTCTGATCCATTTTTAAAAATATATTTTTCATTTATGTTTTTAAAACGAACTTATTTTATTGTAAAATGGTTTTTTGAGAATTTAATTTTTTGAATTCTATTTCAAATTTTATTTTTGGAAAAAAATAATATGCTTTTCCATAGTAAATTCAAATTCAAAAAATTTATTTTGGAAATTTTAAAGTATTAATTGGTTGGGTGTACAAGGAATTTGCAAAATTGAAGGGTCACTTAACAGAGAGAAAGCGCAAAACAAATGGGATCCAATTTATTATGTATTAATTTTTTTTGACTCCTTCTATTGACATTCCCACCAGATATTTCATGAGTGAATATTTGCAAGAATTTAAGGCAATACTTCCTGCACCATATCAATTTGTATGAAACAACGAAACTTCCTTGCTCTGATCCCTTTTAAGAATATATTTTTGAATCATTTTTTTAAAACGAATTTATTTTATTGCTAAATGGTTTTTTTGAGAATTTAATTTCGTATTCTATTTTAAATTTTATTTTTGAAACAAAATAATATGCTTTTCCATAATTAATTCCAATTCAAAAAATTTATTTTTGGAAATTTCAAAGTATTAATTGGTTGGGCGTACAAGAAATTTGCAGAATTGAGGGGTCACTTAAGAGAGAGAAAGAGCAAAACATAATGGGATCCAATTTATTATGTAGTAATTGTTTTGTGGTACCTTCTTTTGACATTCCCACCAGATATTTCATGAGTGAATATTTGCAAGAATTGAAGGAAATACTTTCTGCACCATATCAATATGTATGAAACAACGAAAATGTCCTTAAATAAAATGAGGCATGATCCCTTTTTAAGAATATATTTTTGAATTATTTTTTTAAAACGAACTTATTTTATTGGAAAATTGTTTTTTCAGAATTTAATTTCTTATTCTATTTCAAATTTTATATTTGAAACTAAATAATATGCTTTTCCAGAATTAATTCCAATTCAAAAAATTTATTTTTGGAAATTTCAAAGTATTAATTGGTTGGGTGTACAAGGAATTTGCAAAATTGAAGGGTCACTTAAGAGAGAGAAAGAGCATGGGATCCACTTTATTATCAATTAATTGTTTTTTGGGACCTTCTTTTGACATTCCCACCAGATATTTCATGAGTGAATATTTGCAAAACTTGGAGGCAATACTTCTTGCACCTTATTAATATGTATGAAACAACGAAAATGTCTTTAAGTAAAATGAGGCTTGATCCCTTTATAAGAATATATTTTTGAATTATTTTTTTAAAACTAACTTTCTTATTACAAAATGGTTTTTTCAGAATTTAATTTTTTTAATTCTATTTCAAATTTTATTTCTGGAACAAAATAATCTGCGTACGAGTGACAATATTTAAATGAGTTTGGGCACATTAAGGAAGAGTTTTTCAATATAGAAGAAAACCTTTAAAGTTATGAAGGTATTTTAGAATTTCTCATAATAGAAAGATTGTATTGAATGCTACAAGCAAAAACTTTTGTAAAAGTAAAATATAGAACAAAAACAGGCCGGCTAAGTGAGCCCATTAACTCCCAGCCTTTTGGATATCTATCACTCCTCTTTTGTTTTATACACCCACTACCTTTTAATTTATTTTAAAAAAACATAAAATAATAAATATTTAAAAATTAAAATTTCTAAAATATTTAGGGTTTATTGCTAGAACATCAAGTGTTGTCAATCTGCACAAGCAAAAACTCTTGTAGAAGTACAATATAGAAGAAAAGGAGGCCGAATAAGTCCATTAACTCCCAGCCTTCCTCTTTTGAGTGTCATTCTTCTTTGCTAAATAGTTGCTGGAGACGATTGTACTTCCAATATAGTTGAACCACCACCGGTATGACAAGGTTGTTAACACCGTGGCCATCCACGAGCTTCGTGTCGTCAGCAACGATAATGAACTTATCAGATGTGGTAAACAATGAAGACGTGTTTGCAGTTCAAGAAAGGTAGGGGTGCGCAGATACTCCGGGAGGCGGGTGGTGAGGAGGAGGCCATTGAAGAAGCGAAGAAACCCAGGTTTGTTTTTTTGATTTTTTTTTCACTTTATTATCTTTTTTGTTTTATTAATATTTTATTTTTCTGCACCCAACTTTAGGGTTATGGTTTTTAGCATGTATCTTGCCTATTTTGTTATACATCAATAAGAATAAGAAAGTGCAACAATATTTAGATTGTTTTTCTATCGATCTTATTTGTTTAAATTGGTATTAGAGTGGATATAATGTCTATTTCATTGTCATTCTCTCTTTTGCTGTCCAAAGCTGTTTTTATAAAAAAAAGGTAAGGTTTAGGTGCACAAGCATAGTCCAACCGCGATGGTATCGCAACCAACTGTTCGTTTCTGACTTCATTTTTATGTTTTTAGTATCACCTTTGTGTTTGAAGACTTGTTCTCACAGTTTTAGGGTTATACTTAATCTAATGTGTTTTTAAGAATTTTTATTTCTTCATTTTTTTTTAGATTTCTTTTTTACTTTTTTTTTGTTTTATTATTTTATGAAATAAATTAATTCTTTTTGCATTCTTATTCATTTGTGAGCCCATTACATTATCATATCTCTTTTCATTGCAAGCCTACTTCTTAATATTTTATTTTTTCTTTATTTGTTTTCTTTTTTCTTCTTTTTTTCCCTTTTCTATTTCTGGTTTTTGAAAACCACTATTATTCTTTTCTTTTCGGATTCAGTATTTTGGTTTTAGTATTTTAAGAAATAAACTAATTCCATTTTTAAGTTTTTTTTTTAATTTTCTTAATCTGTATTTTGGTTCTTATTTCATTGTTATGTGTTATACTTAACTTTATTTTTGTTTCTGATTTTTTAAAATTAATTATTTTTTAAGATCTAATTCAATCTTTTTTATTAAATTTTGTGTTTTGGTTCTCTTTCTCTCTCGGTTGTTTCTTAGTTTCTAAACTATTCAACATATACAAGACACGTCCAACGTATATACATATATTATTCAACAATTTATTATTATATATGCAATATAGTTAATATAAATAAAATATATATTTAATTTTAAAGTTAAATATAACATAATCGAACATATAAAAAGTATATCAAAGATAACATAATTCATTTAATATTATTAATATAAACATAAAATATATGTATAAACTATTGTTCCATCTCTATTTCTTTTTCATACTGGCGTTCCAGCCAAAAAGCGTTTGCAAGAGTCCAGTGCCGCCTCTAGTAGTTTATATTCCACACAGTATGCCCAGTACCTACAGTAATCAAATATTATAAACTCCAACTCAATCAACAATAAAATTATTACATAGTTTTAAGTCTATAATTAAAAATGTCATATGACGTTATCTTAGAAAATATTTTTGTAATAAGGTAAATTTAATCTTTTGGACACATTCTATTTCTTAATGGATGAAACTTATTGAAAAAAAAAATGAGATACAAGCCTTATTTACTGATTTTCTTTTCTTATTAGGTATATTTTCAAGAAATCTTACTCAATAAAAAAGTAAATATTAATGGGTTTAAGACTTATATTTTGGCACTTTTAATAGAAATATTAATAAAAATAATTAATTATATCAGAAGATATTAATTTAGTTTATTTAAAAAAAAATATTAATAATGAACCATATTAACTTTTAACATTCAAAAATTCCTTTTAAAATGTGTCTTATATTATATTATTATTATTGTTTCAAATTATCTTTCACTATAAATAAATTCAAAAGTAAATTACTATACCAACCATTTAAAAAGAAATACTATTACAAATATTTTCTTTTAAAATGTATATTTACAGAAATAAGTCCTAATAAAGATAGATAGGAGTGTAATAATAATATAAAATTTCAATGCTTTTAATGCATGCAAATATAGGAATGTTCAGTCTTATTTTTTCAAAACAAAATTACATCGTTTAGATTCCTTATTTACGAAAATGTATTAAAGAAAATGTCTTTAAGTGATACTCACTTAAAAGGAAACAAATAGGACACATAATGTAAAAAATAACACATCTGACACATCTTTAGAAAGAAAAAAAAAGGAGAAAATTGATTTTCTAAGCACTAAAAGCCTAACAATTTTATATTTTGAGAATATAAAAGTATATTTAAACCTTAATATGAAGGACATAAGAAAAATCATTAAAAACCAATTAAAAACCAATTAAAAACCAAATAGAATAGAAGTAAAACCAAACATAAGGGAATGATATCGTGGAACATTAAATTAAAATCAAGTTAAAACTATCAAACATTTTAAAATTTCATACTTGGGAAGTTTACAAAATCACTGTGTTTTTTTGTCACTTTCTACGCTTATGATGCAATCATAGTTGTTTAGTCTGACCATTCTTATACAGGATTGTCCGAGAATCTTCAATATTAACCACTACCAACTTTTTGACAGTTGATTAATTTCACTATAACTGTAATTGAACTTCCTCAAACCAATTTGCATGATTTTTTTAAAATAGTATAATAAATTATATTATATATTTTCTAAAATAGTATATTATATATAATCAATTATATTAATTTAATGTGTTCTTAATGCATCCATGATCCATTACACTATTTGTCCTCTTCTCATTATAAGATTCCTTCTTAAGATTTTCTATTTCTTCATGTATTTACTTTTTCTTTTGGATTCCTTTTCTATTTGTAGTTTTTCAAACCTACTATTTTTATTTTATTTTATTATTTTATGAAATAAATTAATTTCTTTTGCATTCTTATGCTTTTGTGAACCATTACATTTTCAAGTCTCTTCTCATTGCAAGTCTCCTTCTCAATATTTTATTTTTTCTTCATTTGTTTTCTTTTTCTTCTTTTTGTTCCCTTTTCTATTTTTGATTTTTCAAAACCAGTGTTTTTTTTTTCATATTCCGTCTTTTGGTTTTACTATTTTAGGAAATAAATTAATTCCATTTTGAGTTTTTTATTTTATTTTTTTAATCTGTATTTTGGTTCTTATTTCATTGTTATGTGTTATATTCAACTTTATTTTTGTTTTTGATTTTTTAATTTCGTATTTAGTTTCTGATTTTTTAAAATTAATTATTTTTTGAGATCTAATTCAATCTTTTTTATTAAATTTTGGGTTTAGGTTGTCTTTCTCTCAATTGTTTCTTAGTTTCTAAACTATTCAACATTTACAAAACACGTCCAACATATATACATATATTAATTCAACAATTTATTATCAAATATTATCCAATATATCTAACATAAAATAAAATATATATTTAATTTCAAATTTAAATATAACATAATAAAACATATAAAGTATATCAAATATAACATAATTCATTTAATATTATTGATATGAACATAAAATACATATATAAACTAGAAATCATTATTAATAATAAAAATTACATAGAAGATTAGAAACTTCCATCTCTATTTTTCATATTGGCGTTGCAGCCAAAAAGCGTTTGCAAAAATCTAGTGCCTCTATTAGTTTATATTCCGAACAGTATGCCCAGAACCCTATACCAAAAGTAATCAAATATTATAAACACCAACTCAATCAACAATAAAATTATTACTTAGTTTTAAGTCTATAAATAAAAATGTCATATAACATTATATGAGGAAATAGTTTTATAATAAGGTAAATTTAATCTTTTGGATACATTTTATTTCTTAATGGATACACTAATTTTTGAGGTCCCACATATTTACTTGAAAATAATTTAAGTTTCAAATCAAGTAATTCAATAATTAAGTAACGACTAAAGACTATGAAACCGCATTGTCTGATTGGTAACTTCTAAGACACTGCTCAACTATGTTTCAAAAGTTATTAGTGGAGGTTATTATTTCCCAAAGATTTTTCAAAATTAAATTTAAGTTTATGTATTTACACACATTATTTTATATTCTCAAAAAATCATCATCTTAACATTGTTGTGTTCTCAAATAAAATGGAAAGCTACTTTCCTAATTGATTAGGATTCATTTTTTTGAAAAATGCTAATTTGCTTTATTTTTTTGTGCATTCTTTATTTTTTTTTGTCTATATTTGAAAAAATTGTATTGTAATTTTCACATAGTTTTGTTAATTTTATTTACCTGTATGTCTATGCACTATTTTATCAAATGCTCAATCTACTTATTTACTTAAGTTGTAAAGCTGAATCATGATTTTTTAGCAGTTGTATTATATAATAATCTTTTCAACCTTATTACATGAAGATTTTGTTTTAAAAAAAGAGAGAGTGGAATTACTTATTAATGATGCTTGATCTCCCATTCCAAGTTGTGGATTTGGTTGAGTCAAATTCCTTTCAAAGTGGTTTTTGTGGTGCATGGTTTCGTTGCAAGGTACACAAGTCTTTCTTCTCTAATTTATGTGGTTTTAATGTGATGAGCATAGAAGCTAAAATAAGGAAGTGATTCTAAGATTGACATTGGCTTCTCATGAAACACTTTTATTCAAATGTGAATTTTAGTAAAAATGAACCAAGTTATGAAATTTTTTATTCTCTTTATAATGATTTTTAGAATTAAAAAAGTTATTGGTATCTCCAAAATTGATCCCTTTAGAAATTAAGATTTCTAAATTTTTTTCATTGTTTTTTACGTCCAACATTTAACCAAGCAAGCCTATTTGGTCTTGAAAGTTTATTACTTTTTAATTAATGGTGTTAGCATGATAATTTTGACTGTGTAACATATTAATATACTTGCAAATATGTTACTAGAATGATTAAATGTCAATGATACGTTATGATTATGGTAGATCGTATCATATTATTAATCATTTTCAGTCTCGTATAATAGTTGTATTGTGTGAATTGTATCACGAAATTGTAAGAATTGTGAAATAGTCCCATATAAAGACTTGAGTTTTAATGTAAAATCAGTCATGTCACTTGATCTGGTTTGATAGAAGTCGTAATTTTATTTTACCAATGTAGTTTAGTTATACTTTAGTGTAGTTTAGGGTAGTTAAGGGTAGTTTATTTGGAATAGGGTAGTTTTTTTGGTAGTTTTAGGTTAGTTTAATGTTAGTTTAGTGTAGCCTATTGTAGTTTAGTGTAGCTTAGTGTAGTATAGTGTAGTTTAGTGTAAGTTAGTGTAGTTTATTGTAAGTTATTGTAAGTTAGTCATGTTCCAGGGGTTTGCTGCATGCATGGTACGTGAACAGCTAGGGCACTTCTAGAACGGATGGCCCCAAAGATTAGGTGCACAAGTTGGTATCCAGGTGGTCATCCCAGCAGAGGTCGCACTCCAGTAAGGGAGCCTTACGCACTAGATTGCCGTAAAAGTGGGTGATAGCGGCGCTAACACATACCCTCATTAAACCTCATTATGGTTAGCAGAAACAATAAAAACCCTATAGTATATAAAGTGTAGTATCAAACCTAATAAGGTACACACACTTTACGTGATTCATACACAGGAGCTTTTTACAACTTACTTTGGTGTTTCTTGGCCCTACACTGACTTAAGCGTCGGAGTGCAAACGGCCTCTAGGGCGCCCTTTGTCCTTGTGATTTCAGGTGTTGGATCGGAGAAAAGGCACGAACGAAAGCATGCATAACCTGGCGTGTGATCGTCGTGGACGTACAAGGGCAATCGAGTCAACCGGCAGGAACATTTGGCGCCCACCGTGGGGCACGATTTAAAACATTGTCCCATTTGAAAGAACAAGAAAGATAAAGAAAGATGAGAAACACGAGGCAAGGATCTGTTGCACCGAATTGAGGCGAAAGCCTCACCCTGCAACAGATCATGGAAACGGTGCAGGCTCTCCAAGAAACAATGGTTGCATCAAGAGCGGATCAAAAGTGGGTGATAGCGACGCTAACACATACCCTCATTAAACCTCATTATGGTTAGCGAAAACAGTGGAAACCCTATTGTATATAAAGTGTAGTATCAAACCTAATAAGGTACGCACACTTTACGTGATTCATACACAGGAGCTTTTTACAGCTTACTTTAGTGTTTCTTGACCCTACACTGACTTGAGCGTCGGAGTGCAAACGGCCTCTAGGGCGCCCTTTGTCCTTGTGATTTCAGGTGTTGGATCGGAGAAAAGGCACAAACGAAAGCATGCATTACCGGGCGTGTGATCGTCGTGGATGTACGAGGGCAATCGAGTCAACCGGTAGGAACATTTGGCGCCCACCGTGGGGCACAATTTAAATCACTGTCCCATTCACAAGAACAAGAAAGATAAAGAAAGATGAGAAACACGAGGCAAGGATCTGTTGCACCCAATTGAGGCGAAAGCCTCACCCTGCAACAGATCATGAAAACGATGCAGGCTCTCCAAGAAACAATGGTTGCATCAAGAGCGGATCAAGAACACATCCATATTGATCTGGCTGTGTCGTTAGTGAGAAATGAAGAATTGCAGAGAGCCAACGAGGAATTGCGCAAGGACTTGTGCAATCAGGTAGGGGAACGTGAGGTGGAAGATCAAGAACCTATGACGCCACCAATGGAATTCTCGATGCCATTCTCGCAAGCGATCATGGATGCCGTGATACCAGCCACGTTCGTGGGCCCTAAACCCACCTTCACAGGTGTGGAGGACCCAGAGGCTCACCTCATGACCTTCCATACGCAGATGATGCTGGTTGGGGGGTCTGGCCGTAGTGTTCTCGGCGAGGAGACTTCACCATTATTTCCAAAGCTTTACAGTGGTGGTGATGGCAGACCTGCCTATCTGCAAGGTCCTGCAGAAACCGGACGTGGCAGGAAGGAAGGTACGATGGGCAGTGGAACTCTCAGAGTTCGATGTCCAGTACATGCCCCGAGGTCCCATCAAAGGCCAAGTTTACGCAAATTTCGTAGTAGAGCTCTCCTCGGAAGATGCACACCAAGAGGAAGCTAACTTCCGGTGGGTGCTCTCCGTAGACGGGTCATCTAACCAACAAGGCAGTGGGGCAGGTGTCATCTTCAAGAACAGACTATTGATTGAGCAAGCCCTACGGTTCGCCGTCAAGGCCAACAACAATCAGGCAAAGTACGAAGCCCTCATTGCAGGCATGCTGTTGGCAAAGGAGATGGGAGCGCAGAGTCTGTTGGCAAAGAGTGACTCCCTATTAGTCACAAGTCAGGTGACTAGAGAATACCAGGCCAAGGACCCTCATATGGCCGCATAGCTAGGGTATGTCCAGATTCTGAAGGGGTGGTATTCGAGCTGGTGCACGTCCCAAGAGAGCAGAATGTCCGAGTTGACTTGCTAGCTAAGCTTGCCAGTTCAGGAAAGGGGGGCAGGCAGAGGACGGTCATACATGAAACCCTGAAGACACCTCGAACTTTCACCGTAGATAACTGGGTAGGGGTGCATTAGGTCAGCACAACAAGAGGAGGGGCGAGGAGTCATTGGTCATTGACTCAAGAGACACTGCAGACTCCCAAGGTAAGCTTATATCCAATCCTGGGGGAGGAATCAATGTAGGTTTTCCTGGTCGAAGGAGGAGATACGTAGATGACACCCTACAAGAGCTACTTGGCTGATGGGATACTCCCGCTGGAACCCACAGAATCCAGGAAAATCAAGAAAAATTCTGCCAAGTACACTCTCATTGACGGAGAACTGTTCAGACATGGGTTCACTCATCCAATCTTGGTATGTGCAAGCGGAGACCAATGCGTACAGATAATGGCAGAGCTCCACGAAGGGATATTTGGGAGCCACATCGGTGGACGATCTCTAGCATCAAAGGCCATTCGTGCAGGATACTATTGGTCGACCGTAAAGGAAGACTGCACGAGGTACGCACAACAGTGCAAGCAGTGTCAGCAATATGCTAACTGGCACAAGGTGCGCCAGAGGAGCTCAGGTCGATTTACAGCCCTTGGGCTTTCCATACATGGGTTATCGATATCCTGGGGCCCTTTCCTTTGGTGATAAGGCAGATGAAGTACCTCGTGGTCACTACAGAGTACTTCACGAAGTGGATAGAAGCCGAGCCAGTGGAGCAGATTACGACCCACAAGATCCAGCACATCGTGTGGAAGAATATAGTGTGTCGTTTCGGGGTACCGAAGCGCTTGGTGTCTGACAACAACACACAGTTTGCAAGTCAAGAACTGGGTAAGCTTTGCTTAGAGGTTGGAATAAAGTAGGTGTTCGCATCAGTAGAGCACCCCCAGACGAATGGGCAGCTCGAGTCTGCCAACAAAGTCCTGCTCAGAGGTCTAAAGAGAAGGCTAAAAAAGGCCAAAGGAACCTAGGCAGAGGAGGTTCCTAGAATTGTGTGGGCATACCACACCACTCCCCAGTCCACCCCCGGAGAGACACCCTTCAACTTGGTGTATGGGTCGGACGCGATGATTCTAGTGGAGATCCCGGAGAGCTCGCCACACTTCCTGAACTTCGTGGCTGAAGAATCCAATGAAGAAAGAAAGGTGAACCTGCACCTACTGGATGAAGTCAAGGAGGAAGCAAGAATCAAAGCTGAAGCATTGAAGAGAAGGGTGGAGTACAAGCACAACTCGAAACTGAAGCCTCGCTAGTTCCAGGTTATCGACCTGGTGACGCGTAAGGCCCACTCGTATCAGCTAGAGAACAAGTTGTCCCCCAAGTGGACTGGTCCTTTCAGAGTGAGAGAGGCCCTTGGGAATGGAGCATATAGGCTTGAGACACTGGAGGGAGGTGCGATTCCTCGTACATGGAATGTGACCAACCTCAGGTTTTATTTCAGTTGAACAATAGCATTGTACATAGTTTTTAGGGGACGCTCTTTTACCCTTACAAGGGTTTATAGGGTTTAGGGTTTAGCATTATATTCTCGAATTTTTGTACAATGTAGATACGAATTGTTTCCCTTGTGTTAAAGGTCTCGAGAGTGGGAAAGGTAGGTTCGCAGAGAACACCTCCCCTTCGAGTGAGAGAACTAAGGTTGAACGAAGTGGTTCACCAGTGAAATCCTCCTTCGCCTTTGAGCGAAGACGAGGTCAGTTACGAACCCGTTCCCTTGCGTTAGAGGTATCGGGTGTGGGAAAGGTAAGTTCGCATAGAACACTTCCACCCTCGAGTGAGAGCGCTAAGGTCGAACGAAGTGGTTCACCAGTGAAATCCTCTTCGCCTTTGAGCAAAGATGAGGTCAGGTACGAACCGTTCGCTTGGGTTAGAGGTCTCGAGAGTGGGAAAGGTAGGTTCGTAGAGAGCGCCTCCTCCCTCGAGTGAGAACACCAAGAATGAAGAAGTATGGTTCACCAAAGAAATCCTCTTTCGCCTTTGAGCGGTGATGAGGTTAGTTATAAGCTGTCCCTTGGGTTAGAATCTTAGGTGCGGGAAAGATAGGTTTGCAGAGAACACCTCCTCCTCGAGTGAGAACCCCAAGGTTGAACAACGCAGTTCACAGTTAAATCTCCTCTTGACTTTGTATAGCAAGGACGAGGTCAGTTATGAATTCCTTCTCGGGATAGAAGTCTCGAGACTGGGCGGGATGGTTTATAGAGCAACTCTCAGAAGTTCCCTCACCTTGGTTCAGTTATGAGTTCAGTTACAGGTAAGTACGCACACCCTCGCTGCCTATGGAAGAGCCTACGGTAGGACCAGGGAAGGTAAGCGTGCCACCTAAGGTTCAAGTGTTCGTCAAAAGCATGGTTAGAAGTGTTAGTGCGAGCTACGACAGGGGACAATCAAACACGAAGAGTGCAAGTTAAGACGAGATAGAAAGGCAGCGTTTAAGCAGTTAAGGTTTCAAACAAGAAACAAATCAGATAGGTGAAATCAGAGACGATTTATAAATATGGTTGTTCATACAAGTTAAGCAATAAATCCCCTATAAGTCTAAGAGGGAGGGGCAATGGGCGCAAGCTGCCCATCAACGACCCGCTTTAGTGCGGAGAAAGGAGTAAGGTCCCACTCAGGGTGCATGCAGGCAATCTGAAATAGGGCATCCTCAAACCCTCCTCCGTAGCCATCTGCGGCATCTTCAAGGAGCTCTGCCTTAGCCTTCTGGAATTGCTCCGTTTTCTCAGCAAGCTCGCCCTCCACTCTACCTAGTTAGACTTCTCGGGAGACGACCCTTTCCTCTAGCTTGGTCATTTTGGCTTTGGTTGCCTCGGCCTCTTCCTCGAGCTCCACCACCCTGGTACGCAGAGGCAGAACCTTCGAATCCAACTGGGTGTACTCTTGACCCTTGTCGAAGATTCGCTTCTTGAGGTCCTTCTCCGCTGGACGAAGACAGCTCAGCTCCTGGGTTAGCGCAGTCTCTCGATGGGCAAAGGCTTGGGTTTTGCGAGCAAGTTCTTCCTTTGCCTTGGCCTCCATTTCCCGCACCTTGGCCTCTAGCTCCTCATGTGCCCCCAGCCTCGCCTGGCTCTCTAAGGTGAGGAAGTCCCTAAGACTTAGCCCCATGCGCTCTTCCAGAGGACCCTCACCCAAGACATTCGTGGCCCTCCTCTCTTGAAATCTTTTGAGGGCATGTTGGAGAGCGGGAGGAAGCTTGGGAGCAGGCGGCACCAGAACACCCTCAGGGACTCTCTCCCCACAACCTTCAATAACAAGTGGTTTGTGGGGAGAGGAAGCACTAGGAGGGTGCTCTCGGTAAGAGGAAGGAGTGGCTTCGTTGGAAGAGTGCGAGGTCGCGACACCCTTCGTCTTTTGAAGGTTATGCCATCCCCAGTGACCTCGTCGTCAGAATCGATGGCCACCACAACAGCAGGTGGGTTAGGAGAATCTTGGGCATGGGGAGCAACAACCAAGGGCCTGGCATCGGTGGGAGTAGCAATAGAGGGGCCAACATCGGTAGGGGCGCCCTGACGGCGAGCAAGAGCCTCGGCTAGCCTGAGTTTCTTCTTCTCGGTAAGCACCATACCTACACCAAGAGAATGAGCATGAGTTTTTACACAGTTCAAGAATGCAAGTTAAGGCAGGGAAAGACTAAGAAAGGACAGAAATCGATACCAATGTATCCCTTAAGGTCTTTGAGGCTGAACTCATGCTTGATTAGTTGAGTGGTGTTGAACACCACTTCTAAGCTCGAGAGAAGCTGGCAGAGTTCCCGATCGGGGGGAGTTAGATCCTCAAGACCCCTTGCTTTCTTGAACTTCAGTTTCCCCACCCAGTAAAGGGGAAACCCATCTAGTAGGGTGGGGTCATGAGCAGTGCAACACACCCTGAAGAACTTCCCCTTGGAGCCTTTGTAGGATTGTTGGAATAGGGTCAGGAGAGCTCTCCCCACCACACCATTGAAGCTTACCCAAAGCTTCTTCCCTGGACTTTTAGCCTAAAAAAGTAGAGGAAGACGTCCACGGAAGGGGCGAACCCCAGGTAATTGCACAAGATTGTGAACGCTCTTACAAACGCCCAGCCGTTGGGGTGCAGTTGAGCAGGGACCACGTTTATTTCTGTTAAGAGCGCCCGTTTGAACCCTGTAAGAGGCAGACAGAGTTTTATCCGCTTGAAGATGGTGGTATAGAGGAAGAATAAGGGTTCCTCATAGTTGACGTGGTCGTCGACGCACACAGGCTCGCCCTCCGCGCAGGGGCGAACAGAGACGTAAGCGTCACATTCCCCCCCAAACACACGGGTCATATGAGCGGTTTCGTCTTCCCGGTGCTTGGCCACATCCTCACCAGAGGTAAGCTTAGAGGTCTCTGCAAGGAGGTCCTCATAGGCCCAAGGCTAGAGGGCCTTGTAATCGATTTGAGGGGGGTTGAAGGTTGTTTTGGTTCTAGCCATCTTAAAGGAAGTCGAAGAGGGAGAGGAAAAAGAAGGAAGAAATGAAGGTTCAGTGGAAGACGAAGGAAAAACCCAGGAAAACCTAAAATAGGGACGCAACGCAAACAGAGGAAAGTAAAGTGTGGAAAACCTAAATGCAGGAATTTAAAAATGAAAGTTGCTCGGAACGAGGGGTGGCGTATTTCATGTGTTATGTGTTGATTTGTCACTAGTTTAGGGATTGTGGCAACCTCATTTAATGAATATTAGGATAAAAAAACTTCAAATGGCCATAAAAAACTTCGAATGGTAATAGGTTTTGACGTAGAAGTCGCATAATATTGAAAGTTGCTCGGAATGAGGGTGGCGTATTTGCATGTTTTATATACTGATTTGTCACTACTTTAGGGTTTGTGGAAACTTCATTTAGTGAAAATTAGCATAAACAAACTTCAAATGCTCATAAAAAAACTTCAAATGGTGATAACATTTGACAGAGAAGTCGTATCAAAGTAAAAGTAGCTCGGAACGAGGGGTGGCGTATTTGCATGTGTTATGTGCTGATTGGTGTGTGGTTTGTAGCGTCTGTTACACATGAAATTGTTTCTCAAAGATATCATAAGTGTTTTCAATCAATAAATAGAAAAAAGTACAAGTTGAAAACATTTAGTTAAGTAGTACACTTGTTTTCAATAGTTAAGATACTTTTAAACTATTATAATACATGTATACAAAAAAAATTAACTTTCTTATAGTTTTCAAGGATCTAAAACCATAGATTGTAAATGAAATCTCTATTAGCCATATGAAAACACAAATTTAACACATGAACTTGTTTTTCAAAGATATCATAAGTGTTTTCAATCAATTAATAGCGAAAAGAACAAGTTGAAAACATTTAGTTAAGTAGTACACTTTTTTTCAATATTTAAGATACTTTTAAACTATTATTATACACAATATTCACCTTCTCATTGTTTTCTAGGTCCTAAAACCTTAGATTGTAAATGCAATTTCTATTAAACATATTAAAACACAATTTTAGCACATGAAATTGTTTTTCAATGATATATAAGTGTTTTCAATCAATTAATAGTGAAAAGAACAAGTTAAAAACAATTAGTTAAGTACTACACTTGTTTTCAATAATTAAGATACTTTTAAACTATTATTATACTGAACATTCAATTTCTTATAGTTTTCGGGGTTGTAAAACCATAGATTGTACATGAAATCTCTAATAAGCATATCAAAACCCAATTTTAACACATGAAATTGTTTTTTCAAAGATATCATAAGTGTTTTGAATCAGTTAATACTGAAAATAACAACACTTGTTTTCATATTAAGATACTTTTAAACTATTATTATACAGAACATTCAAATTCTTATAGTTTTCGGGGTTGTAAAACCATAGATTGTACATGAAATCTCTAATAAGCATATCAAAACCCAGTTTTAACACATGAAATTGTATTTTCAAAGATATCATAAGTGTTTTGAATCAGTTAATAGTGAAAATAACAACA
>Ga0123342_1004687_pt1 | contig 20587 bp, 4 predicted proteins | sample Turbeawhitnodule_FD_89960 | JGI IMG/M metagenome (GOLD analysis project Ga0123342, IMG submission 89960) | Root nodule microbial communities of legume samples collected from Mexico - Turtle bean Mexico white nodule | ecosystem: Host-associated > Plants > Roots > Nodule | place: Mexico: Nepantla...
GGGGGGGGGGACTACAAGTGCAAATGCAAAGAAACTCACTTGGATGTACCTTAAGGTAACCATGTATACTACTTTAGAATGACATAAAACTTTTTCATATATTTATAGAACTTTTTGTAGACTTTCATATTTAAATTATGATATTACATGTATAATTGTTCTGGAAATTTGATATTTTATGCAGGATTGGAGTAAATATATAATAATACAAACTTTAAAAAAACAAAAATACACTTATAACGACGGTTCCCTATTAGAACAGTCTTTAAAAAGCATTTATAACGACAATTCTAGTAGGAAACTGTCGTTATAAATGTATTTTTTTTAAAAATTATTGTTATTTGGAAGAACAACAACAGTTCTAGAACCATTGTTAATGTGGTTTTATATCGTTATAAACAACTGATTTATAATAACACCCGCAATAATGATAGTTCGAGAACTGTCTTTATATGTCTTTTTTAACCGTCCTTAATGAGTTTTTTTGTAGTAGTGTTAGTCAGGATAAATGAGTTTTACCATGATTGTCAAGATAGTATAAGATTATCTCATCTATGAACAGTATTTACTCATTTAAATCCCCGAAATCAAACCTCCATATATTATTTCTTCCGATCTTTATTTATCAATAGCCTTATTATACTTATCCAATGAATTTTTATTTTTAAATTATTTCTATCATATTAGTTTATCATGTAAAATAAATAATAAAAGTTTTAATAAAAATATGGCTAAAATAAAATAAATAGGAGATAAATAAAATAAATAAAAGGATTAGTGCATAATTAGAGATAAATAAAATAAAATGAATAAGTGAGTAACTAGAGATAAATAAAATAAAATCAATCAGTACATAACTAGAGATAAATAAAATAAAATGACCACTGTGTAACTAAAGATAAATAAAATAAAATAAATAAAATGAACCTCTGCGTAATTAAAAATAAATAAAATAAAATAGATCACTATGCAATTATAAATAAATAAAATAAAATAAATCAATACATAACTAAAGATAAATAAAATAAAATAAATAAAATGGACGAATGTGTAACTAAAATAAATAAAATCAAATATATAAAATAAATGAAATAAATAAAATGAATGAGGTTTGGGGCATCTCACTATTACATGTCTCATTTTCCTTACCTTGTTGATTGTTGGGAATGTACTTAGTTTAATTTAGAGTCCCTTAATCTTTCTCTCTCTTCTTTTCTCTTGATCTTTTTTTTCACTATGTGACTCTTTGTTACACCTTACCATTTCACGCTTGAAATTGGAGAGTTGGATGGCTTTGGAATGAAGTTTTTGAGCTGCCATCATCTCATTATTGTAGAGAATGTTCATTGAAGATGAGATTCTGCAAGCCATTGAGGAGATAGAAAGTTAGGATTTTATTTTACTGTCTCACTATGCATTATATGTCTCAGGTCATGATTTAGTTAAAGCCGTTAAAGTGAGTTTAACATAAGGGACCAGATTGAAAGTATTTCTTCTTGCACTCGTTAAATTTTTCCATGCACCATCAATTAGGTAAAATGACCAAAATGTTTCATCTAATTCACCATCATTCCGAAAACCTCTTTACAGAACATACTCTGAAAAGTTTAATCCAGAAAACGTATTCTGGAACATAAATAATACGTTTTGGAAAGTTTATTTTGTAAATTTTGTTTCAGAAAATATTTTCCAACAATATATTTCATGAATTCTAGAAAGTATGTACTAGAAACATTCTAGAAAAAGTATAACCGAAGTCAATTTTAAAAAGGTAAAACAATCTTTTCCGAAATTGATGTGATCAGGTGTAGAAAGAAATTTGTTGACATGAAGAAACACCCTAAATTGAATGTTTTAAAAATCTGAATTGAATAAAGTATAAAAAAATTTGCACTGAATTGAATAAAGTAAAAAAAATGTTAGCACCAAAAGATATTTATGCCTAATAATATTAAAATAGTATTTATAAGGTTAATAAGAATATTAGTTACGATATTGATAATATTAATGATAATATTTATTATATTAATAAAAAAATTAATATTATATTATTAATAAATTAATAAAATTATTATATTATTAATAAATTAATAATAATATTGATAATAATAGTAATACTATTATTATTATTAATAATAATACGTAAAAATTTATATCCATAAATGATATTAAAACTGTTGATAATATTAATAACAAATAATAATTTTTAATAATAATATTAACAATAATATAATATTAATATTATTAATATTATTATTATTTATTTATTGTTACTATTAAGAAATATTATTATTATTCAATGAGTAATAATTCATATATATTTATTGATGGTTATATATATGAGTTGTAATTTATGTGTAATATTAAATTTATCTATGGATGTAAATTCGTTGATAATAATTATTATGTGATGTTGAATTTTTTTAAGGATATAGATCCATAAGTAATAATCATAATGTCGGATTTATCCAGAGGATAAAGATTCATGAGTAATAATTCATGCATAATTTTGATGTTTTTTTTATAGTGAACTTTGTTTATTTGATGTTGAATATCATGGTTTAAACAATTTTTTTGAAGATAGAAGTTATTACTATTTTTCTTATCATTTTTGTACATATATAAAAACTTGAAACCAAATAAGAGGAAGTCATTTTAGGAGATTCTGGTCCAACAACCAAGAGTTTCTTCAAGTGAGAAAATTGTGTCTTTGTTGAGCGAATAAATTTTTAAAAGTTGTCTTTTGTCCAACAAGAGTTCATTTTTAGGAAGTAGATTAAATGAAATATGAATGTGTTGAAGGAGCTTTTTCTAGGGAGAATGAATCAGGTGTTCTTGGAAAACTCAATAAGGACTTCCCACTTCAAGTTTTTCATCCTCTTGGCCATTTTTTTGTTCTTCAAATGTGTAGGAGTAGCTAACTTTCCCTTTTGTTGGGGTTGGATGTAATGAATCTCTTACATATGTGGTTTTTCTTTTGCAATATGAATCCGTTACATAACTCTTGTGTTTTGTCTTGATGCTTTATGTGGCATTGTTTGATTATCTATGTCTTTGATTGTTTCTAAACATTGGAAAATTCTTTTAGAACTTGGTTATGAAGATTGAACAACTTAGAGATATGATTTTAAATATAATTTTATATCTATTAGTTATTCTAAAAACTCATCATTTGTGCAAATGTTGGTAATATATCGAGAAGATTCAACACTAATGAGATATGAGTCAAACCCATATAAGAGATCTGACTCTGCCTCTTATCCAAAATCTTAAAGCAATGAGTTTGTTTTACTCAACTTTCTCATTTATGCTTAATGTGTGACTCAAACTCATACTTAGATTCCTTCAATCTCTTAAGCATGAGTCCCTTCCATATTGGCACCCTCCCTCTTAGGCATAAGCTTTTCAACCACACATACCTTATTGGTAACTTTTACTTGTATCGTTGTTTATCATAATTGGATACACTTGCTTAGAAAACTTGTCATGAAGACTTTTGATACAAGGGATACACAAACCTGGGATTCAATACTAATGAACTGTGATCCAAACCCATATAAAAGACCTAACACCACCTCTTACCCAAAAATACAATGGGTTTGTGGGTCTTCTTCCTTATATGTTGCCTAACTTTCTCATTTCTAGTCAATGTGTAACTCAAATTCACTTGGATTCCTAACAACAAAGTTTGTGTAAAAAGAACTAAGAGATTAATATTTTTTCATAAAGGTTTAGGAATTTTCTCTAAGGAATTAAGGCTATTAAACTTGTTATGTGAAGTCAGAGTAATGTTAAAGCTATATTGATTAGAAAATGTGCATTAAGTCGAGTTCATAAAATCCAATCTCGATAAATTTTTATCATAATTAAGTAATATAATTTTAAGTTTGATAGCTTTCAATACTTTGAATTTATAATTATCTCTTTTCCTTAAATTTGTATGAACCGATGTTTCTGAATCTTTAGTCAAAATTACTAAGAATTCACATTAAATAAACATACGCAAATCCCTTGAAAAATGATACTTGGACTTTCCAATTTTATTTTATCACTTGTATGATTTGATACAATTGCCAATGATATAACATACATTTTTTTTTACTTTGTATAAAGGTTCGCAATCGTGTAAATGTGTTTTACCTATAAAGAATAATATAATTATGTTTTTATTGAAAAGTGAAGCATATTTAATCGAGTTATTGGATAGAAGGATCTTCATGTCACACTGTGAATAGAGGATAAGTTTTATGAGAATTCATCTCAGTATTGAGTGAAATTCACTTATAAAAGACTTTTCAATGTTCAAGTTACTAAAATATAATAATAATAATAATAATAATAATAATAATAATAATAATAAAATAAGAGAGTGAGTATAAGTTAATTTTTCTAATTATACTCTCTTTAATGTATAAAGTTATCAAAGTGAGTCAAAATCTATATAAGTTAAGTCAATCTATCATCATGAGTTAAAGTCAGATTGGTCTAAACTAATTACAAATTTTTGGTATAGGACAACATCAAACCCAATCTACTAAAAACTTAGTTTATATGGTGAGCCAAACTAGCTCACTAACCCATGATAAAAACAATTAAAAAGAAAACATCTAACTATGCCAAACAACAACCCAACATATAATTAAAATTAAAAAAATGGATGAGGAAAATATACATATTCCACGAGTTACTATTTTCCTTTCCAACTCTCTTTCTCTCACTTATTTTCTATCAAAATCAAAATCTCTCACTTCATGAGTTCTTTTCTCCTTCTATTATAGAATTTTCAACTTTTCATTGTAAGCCTCTGATCCAGTCACCCTATGCTCCACTATCGAGATCATTATCCAATCTTCTCAAAAATGACTTGTGACATGCTTAACATGATCGTTACAATTACTAATGAGTTTGCCTTTAATATTGGTTCTTGTGTCTTAACCAAGTATTGTTATTCCATTGTTATTTTGAATATTGAGTCACTCATTTTAACTTAAAATTGGTTGAATGTTTTTAAACTAAAAGTAACACTATTATTACTATATGAAGTTAATTTAGTTATTTATTACTTAATCTTTCGTTGTTGTTAATTAACATTTTTTTTTATTGTAGAACGAGCATAAGAGATTAATATGTGTTGGATTTCTTTATTCAATACTCTAACTCTAATGTTACAGAATGACAATAAATATCATTGATTTGATGTTGAATAGTAATTTGTATTTTTATGATTTTGAATTATATTTGCATAGTTGGAGTATGAGTTTTAAGATGAATACGATGTATTGAGTTTTGAGATTATTTAGATTTTATTGGATGTTATTTAGAATTATTATTTAATGTTTGTGTTTGTTATGTATATCAATATGATATTTTACTATTTACAAATATTATTTTATATATATTAACAAATGTCATGGTTATTATATGCATTAATATATGATAAATTTTTTGATATAATTATTCTAAATAATTTTTAATTTGGCTCTCATAATAAAAATATTAAAGAAAGAAAAACAAAAATATAAAATTAAATTTTTTATAACTTAGGTGAATTAACTCACATTAAAAAAAATCATTAAATAGAAACTAATTTTAGAGAAAAAAATATTAGTCAATATATTAACTAAATTAGATAGAGACTAAAAAATTATTAGTATCTAAAGTAGTTTGTATTATTAATAAATAATTTTTAAATTGATATATAATAATGACTAATCTAATAGCTTTATAAATATATATATATATACAAAAAATAAGTATATTTAAATTATTAAGTTATGGCATGTTAAATTGGTAAAAAAAATTATTCAATAATAAGTGAATTGTTGCTCAAATTACAATCTATAATAAATATTCTTGTACATATTTTGGTGTGGAAATTTCATTATATATTTTTATTGGACAGATGATAAATATTTTAATAGATATTAAAATAAATAACGTGAGACGAAGACAATTCAAAATAGACTGGATACTAGCATACAAATAAAGATGACTTGGACTAAGTCATTGTCTCGCAGAAATTCCTTAGTATCTTCCATGTGTCCCACCCCCATTGCGTAACGCATGTATTCAACAATATCTATCATCTTTATAACTACATGTCAAAATCTATGCTAATTATATATTTATTTTATAACAAAAAAAATGTCTTTTCGTGATTAAAATATAAGCGTATAGGTGTAAGGAATACTAATATAATGTTTTTAAACAATTAAAACAAAGTTAATTAGTGTAGGAATAAAAAAAAATAATGGCAAGTGAAATTTATTTTCCTAAATAAGAAGTTCACGAGCTTAAATTTTCCTTAGAAAAACGTTGTGAAAATCTACAATACGAATTTGTCAATCTTATATTGCCCTAAATTAGCTTTTGGAAAAAAACAATCTTGATAAAGAAAGATAGCTTCATATGAATGACAAAAGACATACGAAACATGGAGGAAGCAACAGCTATATGATTTTTTAAAAGACGAGTGAATTTATTAAATTTCCTGCTTATTTGTTAGAAATAATTATCAAACTTTCATATAATAAATTAAGATTTAGTGTAGACCAGCCAACATTTTTCTGTCTCAATTTATAAATTAAAAATTATTGTTCTATATTTTTTACGAGTTCTTCGAAAACAAGAGTGAAAGTGCGAATTATTTAATTTATTTTAACCTTTGACTAAATATTATATTCTTTTAGTGGTAGTTAGTAATCATTCAAACCCTTATTATATCTCCCCTTAATACTGTTACATTGTTTTTAAATCGTTTTTTTCAATATTAAAACAGAAATTACGCTCTTTTACGCATATTTTCTCCAACTCTATCTTGTTCCTTTATGTCTCAAACCAAGTCAAAATATAAAAATACAACCTAAGTTATTTTCCTCATAATTATTTGTCATTGGCGTGACATATAAGTTCCAATTATCAACTTTGAATCCTTCAACCACGCTCAATGGATGCACTCAATTTTAGTCTATTATTAATATAAAAAAAAAAGTATCATCTAATCAAGTAAAAATCACTTTAATATAATTTTTTAATATGCATACTTACTAAAAAAAATATTAATTTTAATTATATAACAATCATGTTGAACAGAAAAATACATTTTAATTAAGTTCATATAAATATAGTGTATCAGCCATGATGAATTGATGATATATACTTCCTATTAGTCTAGAAAATATCGATAAAATCTTGATATATTAACAATTTTACACTAAATTATAATTGATTAAAAATAATTTTTTACTGAAATCTAAACGCATATAAATGAATCAATTTTAAAAGTACACTCAACTCTCACCATCATATCATATTTCTTTTACTATTCAGTTGTGAAAATTTTACTATTAATATATTAGAATTGAGACTATTTTATTTGTTTCATGGACTATTTTATTTCTTAAACTAATATTACAAATTATACAATTATTACGTTTTATTTGTACTAAAAAATATACATTAACTATATACATAAAACATATTTAAAAATAACCTTATCCTCGATTATTTTATTTAAACTTATCATATATTATGCTATTTTTATTTATTAAAAAAATATAGTAGAGGCGCCACTTTTAGCTTCTATAAGTATCCTACTAGTGACATGTATGTCATCATCAATCCATCTCCAAAGTAGATTTTCTTCCTTTACAATTCTCAATTATTGTCACCAACAAATGGCAGAACATAAACTTGTTGAGAAATCTGAAGTTGCTCCAGCATCACTTCCTAGTTCTACAACAAGAACAACCTCGTCCCTTCCCCTCTCATTCCTTGACTTGCCTTTAGCTGGTCCTATTTATGTCAAACGCCAATTCTTCTATCAGTTTTCCCATTCCACACACCATTTTTGTGAAACTACACTCCCCACTCTCAAACACTCTCTCTCTCTCATCCTTCAACACTTCTTTCCTCTCGCAGGAAATCTTCTTTCTCCTCCACCACCCCACAAACCCTTCATTCGCTGCACTGATGATGACACTGTCACTTTAACCATCATTGAATCCAAAGCTGATTTCAACCATCTCTCATCCAACCACCCTAAGAGTCTCAAAGAATTGGATCAACTGCTTCCCGAGTTGACATTCACAACCATGCATGATGATGAAGATGCCACGTTCATTTTCCCATTAGTGGCATTACAAGTCACGGTTTTCCAAAACCAAGGCCTTTGCATTGCCATCACGTATTGTCATGTGATGGATGGTAAGTGTTGCAATCATTTCATGAAGTCTTGGTCTTCTCTTTGTCAAAGTGGTGGAGTTGACTTGACACTTTTAGAGAAATCACCTCCATGGTTCGGCAGGGAAGTGTTGAAGGACCCCAGAGGACTCGAGGACATTTTCTTGAGAGACTATTTCGAAGAGAGATCAACTTGGAAGGACAAGCTCATTGATCAAACTCCTAAACGTGTGTGTGATGATGAGGAGTATTGTAAGGCGACGATTGTTTTTGGGAAAGATGATATTGAAGGCTTAAAAACATGGGCTCTAGCACAGTGGAAGAAAGATGAGGAGTTTAACTCCCCGCAATATTTGTCAAAATTTGTGGTCATTTGTGCTCTTGTGTGGGCTAGCTTGGTTAAAACAAGATGCAAAGATGATGATGATGAAGATGTGAAAGAAGAATACTTTCGTTTCGCTGCAGATTGCAGAGATCGCCTTGGTTATCCTATACCAGAAACATACTTTGGAAACTGCTTAACGCTATGTTATGCCATGCTTAGGAGAAATGAGCTTAAGGGAGAGGATGGTTTTGTGAATGCGGTGAAGGTAATTGAAAAGACAGTGAGTGACATGAAAAGTGAGCTGTTTAAGGATGCAGAACATTGGAGGGCTTTGTTTATAAAGACGTTTGTGTTGGGAACTACGTTGCTAGTTACTGGGTCACCCAGCTTCGATGTTTATGAGACTGATTTTGGATTTGGAAGGCCTACCAAAGTTGACATGGTACATTCCTTCAAGTGCATCTCTCTGGCCCAAAGTAGAGATGAGGAAGGAGGAGTTGAGGTTGGTTTGGTGTGTAAAAGTTCAGAGTTTGAACATTTATTTTACGCCATTGAACAAGGACTACAAACTGCAAAATCCTAAGTCTATTAATTACTGAGATATTTGTATAAATTAAAAACAAAAGCAAGTCTATCCAAAAGTTAATTTTGTGTTAAGCTATCGTGGTTGGCTATAACTTCCTCCAGTCTACTTGTTTGGATTCTGTTTTTGTTCTTACCTTGGCTATTTAGTTTCAATGGCTGATTTTTATGGTTTTCTCAATACCATGTGCTAATTAGGTTCCATCAACGCAATTTTATAATAACTTTTAATTAGCTAATCAGTCTTTTTATATTTATTCACACTTTACATTTTAGTTCTTATTCTTCAATAAATTATGTTTTAATTTTAGTATCAGCTTTGTGCACTATTGGCATGCTTTCAACGGGTGTGAGTTTCACGAGGGAAGTCCAAAATAATAATTTGTTTCCACAAAGAACATTTATTTAAAATTCTAATAGGAGCATTAATTCACCAAGTATAAAAATATGTACAATAACTTGATTTGAAAGATATTGACTTAAGTTTGCATGAAAATTAAATAAAAGCAAAGTAAATGATTTCGATGAGTCAATTGGAAAAATTGGGATTGAGGTTAATCCTTTTTACTCGTATATAGTTTCAATGAAGAAAAATGTATAACATTCCATTTTAATTGACATTGATGCACATATAAAAGTCATTCATATCGATTCCTTGCATACAAAATAATTAAGAGAGTCTCCTAAATACCGATTCATTGCATATTTATAAAAGCTCCTTACCATTACAAACCAATATTATAAAGCAATTAACATTTCAAATTTATTCCTAGCATTCAAATATTTAAGCATTATCATTTAGGTCAGATACTCATAAGTACTTTCCAGTCAAATCTAAGGATCAAAATCATGAATAGTTTCAAGCTTTGAGAATAAAATGATAATACCAATCATCACTCAAGAACTGAATATTATAAATAAATATTACCTCAATACATAAGAGTTTGAACATATTACTTCCAATCCCAAAAGAAAGAACTAGACAATCATATTGGTCATTACAAGCATGGAAAACAAGAAAAGAAGATTCAAAGTGTTTCTCTTTAACGACTGCCTCCTCTAGGGTTTTTTATCTCTCCATATCCTCTCAATGATGTCTGGGGTTATGGCTCATGCCTTCTATTTAAACTATTTGGGTTTGGGCTAAGTGACATCTTGCTTAAGCGAGACATTACTTGCTTAAGCGAGTTTTATGAGAAAAAGTCCAACTTTACTAGAGTGAACTCGCTTAAGGAAGCCTTGAGTGAGTCTTGGGCGAGTTCCTCAGGAATGATCTTGCTTGTGCGAGATTTAATGTTCCACTTTGTCTTTTCATCTTGTTTTTAACTTGTCCATTCTCCTTTAGCCTTTTTATCTCAATTTTCCCCTAGAATCCTAAATTAACATAAATTTGTGAATAAATCGTTCACATTCATCTTATAATACAAAAATATGTAAGAATGTTCAAATTCCTAAATTAGGGGTAGAATTATAACTATTTTATCAATTAAAATTCATAAGTGTCTATCTTTTTGTATGAAATATTAATGAATTATAACACTCATCAAAACTTTGTCTTCTCCTTTAAATACCAACACATGCAACCTTTTAATGTTTTAGTGTTTGCTATGAATTTACAAGATGTTTTCATGTATATGAACAAAATGTATCAGTGAATAATTGATTATGTACGAGGACATAATCGATTATGCCCCAACATATCGATTACATGTTGGAGAATAATTGATTATGTCCTTATAGATAATCAATTACACCCTTCAAGAATATATATTATCACCAATCAAAGACCATTCAATTCATATAAGTCAAAAAATAAGTTAAACATTACAAAAAAATATGCATAGATCAAACATGTTTTTTAAGCGAAATACATAACCATGACTTGGTTTTAACTTTGTCCAAATACGTTCAACGAATGTCACAATGCACAGAGTGCCATAATCGACTATGCCATACCAATTATTCACAATCACCTAATCAATTATATTTTCCTACCTCCACGCAATAGTATATATTTTTTCCACCCAATAAATATATATATATATATATATATATGTATGTATGTATATATGTATATATAGAGAGAAAGAGAAAGAGAAATAATTGCAAATCATAAGGAATCAAAGTCAATAAGTTCAACCTAAAGACGATGGTCATGTTCATACGTGTAAAAAAATTTGGACACCATACGGGAACTACAACGTGTAAAAGTGAAAGCTAAACTACACGCAGAGAAAGCTCAGGTTGAATGTGAATGACTGCAGAAAGAAGCCCCCATAGAACAAAAGCGACAAAGAGAAGAGGTTCTCATCGAGCATGAGCAACTACATGAAGAGGCAGATATGTCACACATTTAATAGAGGAAGCCATGCAAGTACATGAGGAGTTACAAAATGCCAATGAAGAACTGCAACAGGTCATGCACAGATAGATGTCAGCTGAAGGCGGAGGGGAAAATCCTTGCCCAATACATGCTCAAGAATATCCATAACCTTTCTACAGGGCAATCATGGAAGAATAGTTCCCCTCACTACATGGTGCCCAATATCACACCATTTTTGGGTTTAAAAGATCAAAAGAGCCACTTAAAAGCCTTCTGATCGTAAATGCTAATATCAGGTAGCTTGGATGTTGTACAATGCAAAATGTTCATTGGGGGCATTCACGAGCACCACACTCCAATGGTTCAGTCGAATTCCCAACGAAGTCATCAACTATTTCTAGACTTTGTCACGAATGTTTGTGGAGTGGTTGACGACCAATAAAGTCAAGCCTTCACAAATTGTCGATATATTTAATATTAAGAAGTAGGAAGGTATCTTAATCACTTTTGTGACATCTCGGTTCACATATATTAGCCCAACGAAGAGATATCCGTTGATGCTTTCATTAAAGGATTGGGGGCCAACCCCTTCAATGATTCTCTTATTCAAAATAGGGTCGGTTTTATGGTTGAAATCTGAAACATGGCATCTTCTTACATTAAAGCCAAGGAAGTAATGTGGCGTAAGAAATTAGAAGAAAAACATTAGGCATCTATGAAGTATAAGGATAATGCTTAAGAACGGAGGCCGAAACGAGAAGATGATCAGCAGGGAAGGTGTTCCATCTACCTATATGTGCCTTACATAGCCCAAAGGTCACAGGAGGACAAGGAAAGACCGCAATGTCCCACCTTCATTATTTTTTTAAAAGCAAATCTTTGAAGGTGATAAGGTAGCTTGTCATCTATAGTTTCCTAAAAGAATGGATCGACTTTCAACTCTACTAGATTAATAAAATCGTTGACTATGTTCAACTTGATTTTCAGCTTGGCTAGATAAATTAAATTGTTGACTATGTTCAGATCAACTTCCAGCTCGACTAGATTTATAAAACTGCTGACAGTGTTCAAATCAACTTCCAACTCAGCTAGATTAATAAAACTGTTGACTATGTTTAGCTTGACTAGTTTAAGAAAATCGTTGACTATTTCAGAATGTTGACTATGTTCAACTCGATTTCCAGTTCGACTGGATTAATAAAATTGATGACTATGTTAAGCTCGACTGTATTAATAAAATTGCTGACTTGTTCAACTCGACTGGATTAATAAAATTGTTGATTATGTATTCAACTCGACTTTTAGCTCGGTTGGATTGACAAAAGTCACGAATGTGTTCAACTCGACTTCCAGCTCGGCTAGATTGATAAAACTGCTGACTATGTTCAGCCTCGACCCCGACTCAACAAGAACTTTAAAAAGATAACTTTATCAAGCGATATCTCCGAAAACCAACCTTATCAAGCGGTATCTACAAAAATCAACAATCTACAAAAGTTTACCATATCAGGTGGCATCTACAAAAATTGAACATATTAGGCAACATCTACAACAATCGACCTGATCAGGGGTATTTATAAAAACTAGCTTATCAGAAGGTATCTATAAAAACTAACCTTATCAAGCGATATCTACAAAAATCAACCTTATCAAGAAGTATTTGCAAAAGTCGACCTTAATAGTACTAATGTAGAAAATTCATATAACACTGGTTCCCTCACCGATGTAGATCTTAGCGATGTAAAATGTCAATCACATATAACACCTGTTGTAAAAATCAGTGTAATATGTACTAAAATTTGAATAAAATACTAAAACATATATTGATGTAAGCCAAGGTTCATACTTGTGAAATGGATGATTGGAATGCAGCGGAAGACTTGAAGGAAATGAGAGGAATTCGATTGGTTTGGATTCGATGAAGGTAGTGGTGTGTACTTCAAGAGGAAGTTGGTGAGACCAACCTTCCAAGAGTTTACTAGGCATTCTAGGCTTGCAAATAAGAGGAGATTTGAGAGAGAATGATTTATGAATTCAGAAAGCTTTATGTCAAATTTTTATACAAAGAGTTTAGACAAGGTATTTATAGGGAAGGAGGTAGCTTGCTCCTTAAGCTACTCTAACCCTAGGTAAGCTTGCTTAACCATGGTAGGGTTGGTGGCTTAAGGAGTGGCTTGTATCCTTTTAAGACGCTATAGAGATCATTGCTTGTGTGACAAGTGAGGATCTCCTAAATTGTCTTCTAATATCTCTACAACACGCCTTTTCAAAATTATATCTACAAATACAACATCTATATTATTGTATTCTACTTTATTTATATAGAGTACTTTATTAATGTGTATGGTGGTTTTGGATGGTCCTCCATCATATATGATCCAAAAGGCACATGTAACACCGGTTATGGCTCCCAACCGGTGTTATATGTGCTCTAGAGTCACATACTGAGGTCACATACCGGATAGGACACAGAATTAACAAACACGTAATAGAAACTTATTCAATAAGCCATTTACTCATTTTTATAAACTCTTCAAGAATAGGAAAGTAAAAAGCTATAAAAAATTATCAAGATCATTGCATTTCTTTTCTTGTTTATGCATTTTAGCCTTAATAAGAAAAAACATAAAGTTTAAAAAAAAATTCAAACTCAGGAAAAAAAAATCCCCAATTCAACACTGAAAGCATGAGATTTTAGTATACAATTTTTTATAATGAGCGAAAGCAGCAACAAGAAATGAAATCAATACGAAAAAGGATCAGATTTGGAAGTGGAAAAGGACTTGATGTGTCTCTACTGATGAAAACCTTGGCATGGTGGATGGATTTGGCCATGTCGGACTTGAATATGAGGATCTGGAGGTGGTGCTCTAGGAAGTTCTCGACAGGGAGTGCAAGGACATACTCGAGTTTGTTCTAGGTCTTGTCGAGGAGACCGTAGCAAAACATGCAGTGGAGGAGAGTCTCGCCCTCAAAGATCCGATGCGGGTTCTTCTTGTCGAGAGTGAGGAGGTTACGAGCGTTTTTGCGAAGGCGGTTGAGGGCGTACTGAACCCTCCACAACTCCCTCATGCACCGCAACCCATACTTTCCCACCAACTTCAGCTTCACATCCAGACACTCTTTCTTGTAAGGACGACGAGGCTTCTTGAACGTTTTTCCATCTGTGATTCAAAACAAAAAATATCAGTGGTGTTATTATGGTTGTTGGAGGCGGCGTTGGTAGCAGAGTTGGAAGCAACAATGGAGGCAAAAAGAAGAAACAAAACCTAGAGTAGCGCAAATTAAGACTGAAGGCGTGAGTCAAGAAAATAGGGTAGAAACATATATTACACCGGTTATGAGTAACAACCGGTGTAATATATATTTTTATTCACTTAAACTTTTTTTAATCTGAAATGACATGTAACACCAGTTGGATAGAGAACCATTATTGTATGTATTTTTTAAAACTTTAAAAAAAAATCTGGAAAATACATATAACACTAGTTCCCCCTATCCAACGATGTTATATGTCATTTTTAAAAACTTTTTTTTTTTAATTTGGGAACTACATATAACATGGTTCATCTATCCAACCGGTGTTTTATGTAATCCCATAGATAAAAATTTTAAAAACTTTTTTTTGTTCTGAGCAGAACAAATTAGGTTCCTCTATCCAACCGGTGTAATATGTTCCAAATATTTACAAAAAATGTCACCGTGTTTTTGTTTATATCGGTTCTCATTTAACCGACTTAATATGTCGTTGTAAAAAGCATTATTTGCACTAGTGCAGGCGATATCTACAAAATCGACCTTATCAGGTAGTATTTTCAAAAGTTAACCTAATGAGGCGTCACCTACAAAAATCAACCTTATTAGGTAATATATACAAAAGCTAACGTTATCAGGTGTATAAAACTAACCTTATCATGCAATATCTACAAATACCGACCTTATCAAGCAGTACCAACCTAACTCTCTGACATTTCACTACAAGAAAGTCATTAAATAAAAACTAATTTTAGAGACAAAAAATAATTAGTTTCTATGTATAATGATTCCTAACGGCAGGATCTAGCTTTATAGGATGTCTTGTGAATTACTCTCTTTTTTTCCATGTAAACCTTTTCCAACATTAAAAACAATATTTAACTTTAAAAATATCAAAATCTAATATTTATACATGTTTAGGGGTATCTAATTTAGTCAAAACTAATAACTAAGTGTTTTTTTATCTCTAAAATTAGTTCTATTTAATGATTTTTTTAGTAGTGTTTGTTTAAAGTCTAACCTTGTGTGACACAAGTAAGTTCATTTTTCTTAACTTATAAATTTGTCGAGCCTTAGTCTGTATGGTAATTTGAATATGGAAAATTGATAAAATGTTAAGAGCAATCATTACCATAAACTGATTAGGCAGAACTTATAGAGCCTATTAATTATTAATAGAGAAATCCAATAAAATTACCCAAAATTTTAGTAAAAAAGTAAAGGGATACCTACTTTTAGTGCTTGAAATCAATTAAGAAATATACAAACTTTAAATATTAGATCATATTAATTAAGGTTTAGAGGATAACAAATAACAAATTATGACTTATAAAATATATCTTTCACTATAAATAAGGGAACGCAACTTGAATATTATGGTTTGAAATCATTTAAACTTTGAATTAGAACAAATGTATAAAAAAAATTCTTATTAAAATTTGGAGATTTGTGTGTACAACAAAATTACTATTCATGAAGAAAAGATTTAAGTTGTGAGGATTACAAGGATTTGATATACTTAACTTCGAGTGGGTATGTGGAGAAAGTTTGAATTGAAAAAATTATGTGAGATGGAAAATTAGATTTATGGGTATTGAATGCAAATGACTATTTTCCCTCATTTATTTAATTAGTTTTCCTTTATTTTTAAATTATTATTGTCAAATGATAAATAATATTTTTTATATTAATACTTATTTTTTTAATAAATAATTATTTTTTATTTTCTCTAACAAAAAATGTTTATATTTTAAAACAACATTATTAATAATTTGCATGTGTCATCAAAATAAATAAAAATAAAGACATAGAAGACGATATCAAACTCATAAAAAAAAAAAGAAATTTGAAAAAATAATATAAACAACTACATTATGTGTTAAATAAAATAAAATGAATATGAAAAGATAAAAAAAAAACAATTTATGAATCTTAATTAATTTAATTAAATCAAGGACATAACTCAAATACACCACTTTATTCACTTTGTCTATAAAGCACTCCAAATCCATCCTCCAAGATTCACCCTCAACCAAACTAAGCTTTACTTAGTAACTATATTTTGTATGGAATTAAAAGTTTCAAATTTTTCTTATATCACACTAATAAAGTAAGGATTTTGAAACTTGAAGTTCTTGCTTGATAAGAGAAACTAAATATTCAAATTCTGTGATTGTACATACAATGCCAACTTCAAGTCCTCCTTCCTCATCTCTACTTTCTGCTAAAGACATACCCTTCAACGAATGTACCATTTCCACCTTGTTAGGCTTTCCAAATCCAAAATCAGTCTCATAAACAGTGAACTTGGGTGACCCAGTAACTATCAAAGTACTTCCCAACGCAAACATCTTCGTAAATGATTCCCTCCAGTTTTCTGCATCCTTAAACAGGTCAATTTTCATATCAGTCACTGCCCTTCTGATAACCTTCACCGCATTCACAAAACCACCTTCTCCCTTCAGGTCATTTCTTTTCAGCATGGCAAAACATAACGTTAAGCAGTTTCCAAAGTATGTTTCTGGCACAGGATGCTCAAGGCGATCTCTGCAATCTGCAGAGAAACGAAAGAACTCCTCTTTCTCTTGTTCTTCATAATCACTTCTGCATCTTGTTTTAACCAAACAAGCCCACACAAAGGCACACGTCACCACAAATTTTGATACATGTTGTGATGTGTCGAATTCTTCACTTCTCCTCCACTGATTCAAAACCAATCTTCTCAGCCCCTCGATATCATCCCTTCCAAAAACAAGCGTTGCTTTAACATAATCTTCAGTATTCCCATTGCAAACCTCAGAAGTTTTCCCAACTAGTCTTTCCTTCCAAGTTGACCTCTCTTCAAAATAATCTCTTAAGAAGATAGCTTCTAACCCTTTGGGGTCCTTCAACACTCCCCTGTCCAAGCACGGTGTTGACCTCTCAACAAGACTCAACTCAACTCCACCACTGCGACAAATGGAAGACCAATACTTCATGAAATTGCTGCAACAACTATCATCCATCACGTGGCAATAGGTAATCGCGATGCAAAGGCCTTGGTTGGGGAAAATCGTGGTTTGCAATGCCAGCAAAGGGAAAACAAACGTGTCATCGTGCATGTTTGTGCATGTTAACTTGGGAACCAAGTGATCCAAGTCTTTGAGCCTTTTGGGGTGGTTAGATGAGAGGTGGTTGAAATCAGCTCTGGACTCAACGACAGTTAAGGGAATAGAGTCATCATCGGTGCAACGAATGAAGGGTTTGTGGGGTGGTGGAGGACAAAGGAGGTTTCCAGCGAGAGGGAAGAAGTGCTGAAGGGTTTGAGAGAGAGAGGTTTTGAGAGAAGGAAGTGTAGTTTTACAGAAATGAAGTGTGGAATGGGGAAAGTGGTAGAAGAATTGGCGTCTCACGTAAATAGGACCTGCTAAAGGCAAATCAAGGAATGAGAGAGGAACAGAAGCAGTTGTTCTCTTTGATGGACCAATCTTAAATTTTTGAACAAGTTCGTGCTCTCTAAGAATTCCCATTTTTACTTGATATGATATTTCACAAAATGAAAGGAACTGATATATATAGAGAAGCAAGTATGTTGAAGACGTGTAAATGCATGCATATATAGAGAGAGAGAGATCTTCCATTGATCTTATGGTCTTTCAAGGATTCAGATTAGAAAGTAAAGTCATACTTGAAATACATATTCCATGGCTGCAAGACTTAATTCTCACGAAATACTAAATATGTTCATTATAAAATGTAAGATTCAATGAATAAATATCTAAAAATTTAAATTCCAAATCTTAATCTATTATTATACAAAATCTTAATGATAATTTTCATCACCAATTAATCTTTACACGCAGGGATTTGATAAATAACTCCACTTCACCTAGAACCTGTTTCAAGATAATATCAGAGATGCATAGAAACTTTTAAAATCTATGAGAACATGTGAAATTGAATATTCAACTATTGATTTATCGATAATGTGTTCATTCAATTACTTAATCTATAAACCTAACTTAGATTAGTTTGAGTTTTATTTATAATTAGGTTAAATTTGATTTAATAAAAAGTAACTTCCTTTTATATGAGTTGAAATAGATATTTAATATAAGTGGTCCGAGACAAATCATATATTTATCTTAAGGATAAATTATGTTGTATTTTTTTTATTCCTTAAATTAGTTTAGATAAATTTATTATGCTTGACTTATTGACCGACTTAAAGTCTTATTTTTATAAACATTATATTATTTTTCAAACAAGTATATAGATACTTGAAAATTATAACCTTTAATAAGAAAAAATCAAAATCTTAATCCAACTCAATCCAATTTACTAAAAAACTAGGTTAATTTACTTGAGTTTAACATAAAAATATACAGAAATTTACCTTAATTTAACTCGATTTTTTCTTAGTGAGTTAAATAATAAATTGCTCAAATCCTATTCAATCTAACATAATCCACAAACACCCCTATTCTTTTTTCGTTTTTATTTTATTGTGACTAATGCGAAGTTACAACTTAATTTTCCAAAGCGTGTAAAGGTAAGCCAGAAAAGTGTCATTGGAGCTTTTACAAGGGACTTTTTTTTTTCTTAGAAGGAACATTCGGAGAAGTTTTATCCTTAATATTAAATTTCAGAGTGCGATGTTGTAAAACTATTCCGTTAAAATATAATATCCGAATTTAAAAAAAAAACATTTAATTATGTAATTAAATCAATTTTTAAAATTGTAAGAAACTAAAATATAAATAAAAAATTATTATAATGTATTTCTTATAAGATTTCATTATTAAAATAAAATTTATAAGAAAATATTAAAAAATATTTGATTGGCCAAAATGTTATGGTAGAACTTTGACAAAAGAAAACTTTATTTCTAATCAGTATTATTCATATAACCACACGATTTTGACGTGTAAAACAAATTGATACAATAACTTTCTAGAATACAAGTTTTACGAAAGTAGTGGGAAGAAACCAGGAAATGTGTAGCATATATAAAATGACTCACTCCAAGTCGTCATGTTTGTCTGCTAATGATATGGGGTGCCCTATGAACATAAAATTAAATATATAAAAAAAATAAAGTCATAGATAGTCACTACAAACAAGATAATTAACGAAGGGTTCGAATTTGTTAGATTTTCTCAATAACAATAAATTTTATAGTATTTGTGTAATTTTTCGGTAAAAATTTGTTCATATATTTAGTGTTAAAATCAAAATTATTTTTATGGATGTGATGGCATTATCCATTAGTAATATCCGTCAAATTATCATGAATATATATTTGTTGGTAAATTGAACTCTAGGATTAAAAATTAAAATTGTGGATGTTATGATCTTATTCATCAACTTTATCAGTAATTTTTTTTATTAGCAATAAAAAAATTAACAAATAAATAAGAACCATTTTAGGAGTGGTCCAACCCTTATACAGAAATATTTGACCACAAACTCTTATTAGATCATCTACCAGCATAGCAAAGAGACAACCAGATCAACATTAACCAACATTAATGAATCAACTTCATACAAGTCAGATGATTTAAAACTCATCTAGAATAAGAGAAATAAGCGAAACGAGACTTTGCATAAATTCAAGACCATACCTTTACTTGCATATATTTATCGGTAAATGACAGTTAATATATATTCATCGATAAAATTTGTCAAAAAATTAAATAAAATATAAACAAATTAGTGTTATAAATATTAGGGTCTTATTCATTAGTAAATACAATGCAAGATAAAAAAAACATCTTTATGTTATGGACTTATCTCTTAGTAATATTATGACATCAAACTGTTGGAAAAAACGGGTAATTTTCCCACTAAAACAAAACCCTAACAGAGCTACCCGACAAATAATATTGAATAAATAAAGCGGAATAATAAAAGAGATAAAGAGGAAAAAACACACCCGAAAA
>Ga0123342_1004689_pt1 | contig 20584 bp, 17 predicted proteins | sample Turbeawhitnodule_FD_89960 | JGI IMG/M metagenome (GOLD analysis project Ga0123342, IMG submission 89960) | Root nodule microbial communities of legume samples collected from Mexico - Turtle bean Mexico white nodule | ecosystem: Host-associated > Plants > Roots > Nodule | place: Mexico: Nepantla...
TAGCTTTACTTCTCCTAGAAATCTAGGCTATAAACTTCAATCCTTTCACCTTTCTCCCTTGAGCTGGCCGAACCACTCAAACATCACACTCCTCATGCACCTTCAAAGCCAACACAACTCCTAAGAGGGCTTTGTTTCACTCACCCATTGCTTCCGCATCACTTTTACTACTTTGATTCAAGAAGAACACATGAAATGCCATCACCTATAATTCTAATAATACTAATGCTACAAGATATAAGACAAGTATTATTTGAACTCAACTGCTAATGGTTAAACATTGAGTATTATTTGGACACAACCACTCTTAGATAAACACAAGATATTGTTTGGAACACAGTCACTTCAACGCAACAAGATTTATATTGGTTCATCCTAATACGTGGGCTAGTTCTCCCTGAAGCATACTATTTAAGAGGTTTCACTAACCAGAACAATGATTACATCAAGTACACTAATCTCTCCAGGTTATCTCAAATATATAAACATATATAGGTTACAACAAGAATCTCTCACTAAAGAAAAAAAAAACTAATCATATTAGTTAGGTGTTTTTAGATTTCTATAGACATAATTTTATTTACACTTAATAACTTTAATCATAAATTCATGGATTATAATAATAAATAACTCTATTATTTTAATTAAGATTAATTTAATTGGGTTTATTTTGGTCGTAACCGTTATTTCTATTATTTTTTTGTTTTTAGAATAGAATGTCTAATATTTCTCAGGATAGACAGTCTAAAGGAAGCATTTACCATTGTGAGTGGACCGAATATATGAAAGCCCAAATTTCTTATTTGAATCAAAACAAAAAAAACGAAATCTGAGGAGAAGAATAAGAGAATAAGATATACAATATCTCATAAAACAGAGTTGGAAGCATATCTTCTACAAAATAAGAAAAAACATAATCGTGATAAAATTGTAAAAAAATTCTAAGAATTCTGGAAAGTTGGAAATTGAGAAATTGTTAACAAAATCTAGACTGGAATATTTTCCTATGATCCTTGGAGCAGAAAAATCTATAAACAGGTACAAGCTTCAAGGATAAATCATCAAATTTTGTATCTTGACAATGACGTTGGGAGAACAAAGCATTAAGGTTTTCTTATTCTCTTCTTTGTAATCTGTTCATTTTGTCTCCACATGAAAGGCTAATCTCCTTTAGACTGAATCTCTTGTAATTTCACAATGAATTATGAGGTTCTATATAATTGATGAGCATATATTTATTCACATTAATAGCTTTAGTCATAGATTATTTGACTATAATAATAAATAAATCTATTATTTTAATTAATATTCATATAATTGGGTTTATTTTGGCTTTAACTATTATCTTCGTTAAGAGTAAATGGTATGAAGGAAGTGTCTACCTATGTAAATGGGTCAAATATGCAAAAGTCCAAGTTGCTTCTTTTAATCAAAACAAAAAACAAAATCTAAGGAGAAGAAGAGGAAATAAAAGCTATAATATCTCAGAAAAAAAAAAATCGTAAGCAAATCTTCTGCAAAATACAAGAATTATGGAAAAGTGAAGTCTGTTAACAAAATCTAAACTACAATATTTTTCTAAGATTCTTGGAGCAGAAAAGTCTATAAAAGGACACAAGCATCAAGGAGAAAGGATGATCATAGGATTTTCTTAGTTTCTTTTCTTTTTTGTAATTCCATTGAGTTTTGAAGTTTTGGTCAATAGAAGTTTCATTTTTTAATTATCTATAACAGTTATTTTAATATTCTAATCTTCTGAAAAATTGGTTTTTGTAAGAGGATTGAAAGTCTTCCTTATCTTAAACTTTGATTTCTTAGTTAGTTCGCATTGTTCTAATTAATTTTCTTTTATCTGCATTTCAACCATTTTGATTAACCATTAAGACAGAATACAAGACGATGAACATATCTAAGCGCAACATAATTACTACATGGGAATTTCTATCTTGAAAACACTATACCACCAAAACTCTTCACACTCTAGGGTGGGGCCATATAGAAAAGTCATGCAAAATAAATAAACTTTATCAAACATAATTACACAAGTGAATTTTATAATTATATAAAAAAAATTAAAATCTATATCTATACTTTTTTCTGAAAAAGGACAGTATCCAAACCAGTCTTCATATCGATCCATTTCCTTCTAGGTATTGTAATTCCCGGGAAGCATCTCATTTATGGCCACGGCTAAGTACTTAATTTATTGAAATTTCATTTCTTATGTCTGCTTATTTTCTACCTTTAAGAATACAAAATAACATTTCATTTCAGTATATTTTGCCTCTGTAACAAAAATGTAAACCCCTTGACCCATCTGTAATTTGGGGACAGACATGAATCTTGACAATAAAAATCTCACCTCAAACTGACATTATTTTTTCACTCTAAGGAACTAACACGATTTGTATGTTAGAGGACACATATGTCCTAACAGTTTCTCCTTCTCCCAGCATAAATACAAACGAAAAAATGGAAAGAATATAAACTGATATAGAATCAAATAACATTCATTCATAGATATCCTTGAGCCATCCAAATGAAGTGTTCGAAAGTCAAAGAAAGGGCAGGAAAGTTCACCAGTACACCACTGAATGACGACCAGAACATAAACCCTGACTAATCTACTTAACTACTGTCACGATTAATCTGAAAAAGCTTCCAAAACACTGCTCAGGCCTTCTTATTCCTAGAATTCACCCTCCTCAACAGGTTTTTAATTTCAGCATCCAGTTTGGCTCTCATATGGGGGGAAAGAGTATTCCCTGAATTCTCCAGGATTGATGACATCATCTCCAAGTTCTTCTTCATAAACTCAAGAGAAGGAGGTGTCTCAGCAGGCATTGCTATAGACTGAGTTCGTTGAGTAGGAGTCACACCAGGCATTGCTGCAGTACCAACCATGGTATTCTTCAAGCCTGCTTTACTTACAGGGACAGTACCAACCACTGACATAGAACTTGCTGCCAGGCTATGATCAGTAATAACATTCCCAATAGGTCCCTTTTGGGAAACATGTGACTCTAGATTTGAAGCTATAACTAGTGCACTGCAGTTATGGCTTGCTGCATCGATATGCACTGAAGAAATCTGAGAAATTTGAGGATCTTCTGGTGCTTCTATCTTTTCCCTCTCTTTATGCACAGCCCTTCCTTCAGAAACAAAAGAAAAAGAACTCGGATTTTGTGAAGCATCAGGAATGGAGCTGTATTTGCTGCTGCCCCCCTTTAAATTTATCTCAACATTTGGCTGCTGATGCACTGATGTTACTTCTGTCACCCTCACCTTTTGTATCAATTTTCTCTCTGGCCTCAATGAGACACCACTAGAAGTATTAGCATTCACATCTGACAGGCCAGAGAGTGATTTTATCTCACTACCCGATTTAGTATATGCAGAAGATTCATGGGTCCTCGAGTCTTCTCTTTCCGCTGACAAAACCTCTTCCTCTGGTTCAATGTTCAAGTAAGGGTAAGACAGATACTTACTTTTTCTCCGAACTCTGTAACCAAAGCCTACTGTAAAAGAAAAGAAAATTGCCCAATCAGTAATTTTTTGGCTAAATAATTGAAACCACATGACCACCACGTCAGTGTATTGTACATATCACACATTACCCAATCAATTCACAAACCTTCAGCTCATTATAAGAGAAGATTAAGAAGCCGCTCATGATACCAACATACTATGAAGCAACTTAAAGAATACATAAACATTAGCCCTCATGCAGTTCTACTATTCTACACATGAATAAAGCACCAATGGGGAAATAACTCAACATCTATAAAATTTCAGACATGCGTATGCCAAACAAGAAAAAAAAAATACCAAATGTCCAATTTGAAACACCACTTTTTACATGCTGATATGTGTCATGTCATATAATAGAAATTAGAATCATGAAATGTACTACAGATTAAAGATGTGAACTGCAATCAAATTGGTGCAACTATGATGTATACATGAGACTTAGAGACCTATTGTTTTACCCATGTTTGGAAAGATGTGACAGATGGAATAAATCGTGTCAAATGCTGAAATGATGCAGAAACTGGACCATAGTAAGATATGAAACATTGGACCTAAGTTTTGGCAGAAGTGATTTTGAATTTTTAAACATGATTGTGCGCCCAAAATATTCGCAGTCAAAATTTATACATTGGAAGGTATGCACGCTGTGGGAAATTGATACTCGTTGTAAACCACACTAGACCATAGAAATTTAAGAATGCATATAAAGGTTAAAAAAAAAGAGTTCCATCCAGAATAAAACCATAATTAGAAAAAGTAACAATCAAACACATAACAAAGTGCATAAAGGAGATCATAATCTCAACACCAATATCTTACAGCCTATAGGTTTCTCAGGGGCTTCTTCAGTCATGATGGGGTTTCTTATCACAGTGGTGTTTGCAGTCACTTTTGTCTCAGCAACAAAATTAACGTCATCAATTCCTGCAGTCAAAACCACATCCTTCGCCGTCTTCCAATAGGCTACCGAATACAATGCACGCAAGGAAAATAAACAAAATTGAAGGAAAAAAAAAAAACAAATCAAGACTTTGAATAGCTTCCAAATAAACAAAAACTCTCTTACCAGTTGCCTTTATGAATCAATTCTGAAAGCAATCCAAGCCTGCAGAGCAGAGAAAATTTCACTTGCACAAATTCTCACTTCACACTAAAGGAAAGGGAAAGGCATACGAAATCAATTTAAGAATTGGGCAAACACCCATCATTCACAAAAATAAACTGAACTGTAAAGAATAAAATATGATATAAGCATTAATTTTAATATTTATAATGAAAAGCTAATTAGGTAAAAGACAAAAACAATAAAGGAAAGTAAAAAATAATGAGTGATTTAGAAGAACAAGGGCACTGAATGTGAAGGGTTCTTCACCACTTCAAACTAGAGTAACCGTTAAAAGTAATGCAACTACTCCACCTCTTGTTTGGCACATTTTTTTACATATGTTTTGAGATGGATGACTACACAAAAATTAAACGCTTGTATGAGGTAATTTTAACTGGTTAGATGAAGAATGCATATTTATTGAATAGTCCCTAGTTACTTCAGTAAGTGTATCCTTCATAGTTTGATTAGTTCCTATGTGTTCTCTATCACTGTCTGTCTTGTTCTCCAACCTCCTTCTAATATGCTTCCCGCTGATTCCCCAGATAGCTTAGCACTAGAACATCCCAAAACGGTAACACTAGAACACAGGACCAGCAAGCGGTTCATAGGATCAATCATGAATCAACACCACATATGCTTCCTGGATTGCCTTAAAGTGACTCTGTATTTGATATTCTTTTTCTTGTTTCACAGCTTCAGTTTCCACAAGAAGGAGAGCAAGTTGTTTCTGTTGCAAGACAACCAATACTGTATAGTGAATAGTGATACTGTTGCCCGTCTCCAGCACCAGATTTCCTTTTGCTCTGGCCGCTGAACAATTCAGATGATAGGAAATATAATTAGTCCTCATCCTCAACCAACTTTTAGTTATTATCAGCCTCTTTCTTGTCTTCCTGAAAACCTTCAGGAAGCTTAAAAGCAGCACAATGGGAACCAAGCTCTGCAGGTTCAAATGTCAAAGCCTTAGTAAGAATGGGAAACAAAACATACTTTAATTCAACACTCCCCTCAAATTTAACTTTGTAAGAAATTGAACCTTCATTTCAATTTCAACTACACAATTCCGCCCACATTAACCCTAATAAATCATACATAAATTCTAAATCATTATTTTCAATGGAATAAAATAATTTAGTAGAGTACAGGGATTCTTCCAAACAAAAAAGTTCACAAGCAATGAAGTGAAGAAGGAAACAAGAATTTGAAACAATCATTCAATGGAAAACCCTAACTCGTTTGATATAGCAATGAATAGATTTTTTTTTAAATCCTACTGTGCGAAAAGAATCAAAACTTGGGATAATGCAAGAGGAGGTTGACGTGGGAACCGCCGTCAATCAGGTGGGTCCCGGCGGCGGAGACGGAGGAGTGGACGGAGGAAGGTCTGTGCAGTGGCCATTCCGACTATGTGGACAACGAAAATTTTTATTTTTATCTCTCAATAATAACAAAGTTATTTATTTACCAAATATATTAATAATAGTATTGAATTATAAATTTTAATAATTTAATAATTAGATTATATATTATATTAGATTAAAATTTCCTAATTTTAAAAACTTCGAAGAATAAACGTGTTATTGAATTTTTATAAGGATCAAAATTACACATTCACTGTATTAGAGGAACGAGAACTAAAAGTGAATTTAAATCTAGAGTTTAGTAACGAGGTTGTAATTATTATCATTAAAAGGAGAGAATAAATTACAGTAAAATTTTATAAGAAATTCTTAAATCACATTTATACCCTCTGTATATTTCTTTATTATAAGAGGAAATTACATTGGTGCTTCTTAAAAATTATACTAATATTTCAATTATTTTTAAATTGCACAAATATTTTAAGATATAATTACATTTTTATCTCTACATTTACATCAATATTCAATCTATTACAATTTGTTTTTTTTTTATGTTAAATTTCATTAACGTTATGATGTAACAATTGTAAGTGACACTTTTATGCACACATGTCTCCACGTCGGATCCTCGTCATCACACTAAATCCTAAATCCTTTTCTCTTCATCCTCTCTTCCAACTCTAACCATCTTTCTCCTCCAAGCACCTTCGTAATAATGGATTTTTCTTCATTATTTATCAATTTATCCTATCCTGCATCACAACCAACAATAATTATGATCCTCATGGGGTTCATAACATGTGGACTTAACACGTGGACTCCACTTATGTACTATTGTCCCACATTGTGTATCGCATCATCAAAAGTTAACTCCTTGATGAAAATTTAACAAGAGACCAAATTGTATATTCTTTTAAATTCTTTTTGGACCAAATTAATTTTTTTTTTAAATCACTATAGTAAATTGAATATTGATCATAAATGTAGAGACAAAAATATAATTATATCTAGTTTTAAAATGATTTAAATTTTTTATTGGAAAACTGAAAGATATTCCAAGTATTAATCATCGAGTTGCAATAAAAATTTCTCTAAATATATATATATATATATATATATATATATATATATATATATATATATAAACTTGCTTGCAACTTAATCTTAAAAGCACTATGTCAACGCGTTTTTTTTAAAGTATGGATATATTGCAAGTTCAAAATTAAAACTTCAAAAAATTACCAAGAATTTCAAATCTTAGACTCTCTAAATAACTAATTCAACTTTTACGGCTATATCATATCATATGTAAAAAAATCTCTAAAAAGGTCTTTTTAAAAAAATTGAGAAAGAATATGTATGAATTCTTTTATGCAAGTTAAAATTAATTTTTTTAATAAAACTCAGGCTAGGCATGCCATCATACCAAAAATAGCACAAAGACGAAAAAAAAGAGACTAGACCAAATATATGTAAAAAAAACTAAGAGTAGTCTAAGCAACTAGAGTTTAAATTAAAAAAAAAATTAAAAAATTAAATAAAGACAAGAAGATAAATAAAAGAACATTCTCTAATAAGTAGCTCCCATAAAAATAATAAAGGAACCATTGAATCTAAAAAATCCAATCAGATTGACTATCATTTGCATTCAATATTGATAATAAAATCATATGATATGATGCACATCGCTACAATTACTTTTTCTTGAGTTGACCTATTTTGGACCAAATTGACTTCTTTTAAGAAAATATCGGTTGAGGTAGATTCAACTATATTCACGGCTAAGATGGTCAGACATGATTATTGAGCCTGTTGTTCATCACTTGAAAGATATTCAAAACAATTTTGTAAGACTAGATCTTGAGAAATAGATTTAAAAGTAACTTGTTTGAGGTGAGAGAATCCTTCTAAAAGACCATAATTTCCAATAGGCAATAAGTCATTTTTTATCAAATTATCTAATTCATGGGTGTTCCTACTAGGGAGATGGGGCCTAGAGAACTATTGAAGTCTTCTCCTTCTTCCTTCGGTCGGGCAGGTGACTGGGTGATGAGCTGAGATTCTTCTCGTCCTCCTGCTTCTCCATTTTCGGCACTCGGTCTCGGGAGAACACCGGATGGTGGGGGTACTTGCGAAGACACTCCGATGCTCAAGTCAGTAAAGCGGGTGGTCAGCTCTCAGGTAGGTGAACAGTAATAAATGACATACCTTACTCCTTGGGATGCGTGCTATTTATATTATTCTAATAGGCCTACCTTGTTGGGCTCGTTTATCAAGGTGGATACCGCTTAGGGTTGCATTACCTAATTCTTGATGATGGATTAACTTCACTGATCTCGGTTTGAGCGTTAATTGTAATAGGGTTCGGCCATCGGCCAAGTTCCCATGGTATGGGTCGGCCATCGGCCAAATCCTTGTGGTCTCGGCCGTCTCGGCCAGATCTTCTAAGGTCTCGGCCAAGTGGATCGTCGGCCTCGTCCTCTCGGCCAAAGTTCTTAAGCCTCAACCAGGTTTCCCAAGTGTCGGTCAGGTAGACTCGGCCTCGGGCAGCCAGGTGGGTCCCAGCCTCGCCCATACCGATACAATGGGCATCCTCCAAAAATGGTATATCAGTAAAAACAACATTCTAAAATCCTAAACAAGCCCTATATCTTTAGCAAAATTCTTAAACTTTGACCAATAAGAGATAAAACTTCCACGTAGCCAACACCAACTTCAATAAAGGGTATCGAGATCAATAATAGTTCCCTTAACTTCCACCACTCTTGTGTTATGAACAAGTATATCAGTACCTCTGTTGTAGAATTCTATTTCACCAACCACTTCCTTGTGAGGGACATCATTATTTTCTTTGGTCTAGACAATCACAAGTTTATACTGTACAACAACAGGTTTGGACAAACAGTAGGCAGTTTGACAATGTTATTGAGGTTATGAAAATGTTGTTTGTATTTAGAAATATCATGCCCTATCATTTTGCAGGAAACCTCTCAAATTCAATATTTGCAATAAAAGCAAAACTAGGTCTTTCCACACAAAAATTGATTAGGCAAAGCAAATATCATAACAATATCATTCACCACTCTACCAAAAGAAATCTTCAGATTTATTCGTGGTGCAGTCATCAAGAAAAAAAGGAGTATAAATTGAGCTTTGGCGAGTTTCATGGAAGATGACACAAAGTCTTTGGTACAAGCAAAAACTCTCAAGTTGAATTGAGATTCCAATACCACACTGCCAGGATCCCACTTCTAGGACTCTTTTCACTTCAAGAGAAGAGAAAACAAATTCATAAACCTTTTTTTTTTCCAAAGGAATAACTTTCCAAAGTCCCAGAGATTTCGAGGCAAAATCCAAATTTTTGCACACGTTCGTATGAGTAAAATGTTTGTCACCTTTAGATAGCATTATTCTCCCATGAAGGTGATTTTTACAGTTTTCAAGACCTATAAGATAAGATACACATCTTCGTCAATCTAAACATATATTAAATCTTCATTAATGCAAGAAGAACACAACTATGAAATAGGGTTATATCACAAGCATTATTCAAGGTTTGTGCAAAAGTCTTCTTTTGTACTTGAGCTACATAAGATGACTTGATTTGTGAAGAACAACCTTGGTCCTTAAGACACCCCTAAGAAATTTGAAAACCAAAAGAATTTATCTCTCATTCCACCAAAGAGAATCATCACTTCAAACTTGCAACAAACGGAGTTGTTAAGAACAAAATGTTGATCATCGACCAAGACAATAACAATGAGAAACAAGATTGACAAACGAGATTTAATTAGAGGGCCAACATTACAAATATGTTCATAAAAGTCATAAATGGTCATTTTTTTCCCTTAAAAATATAAATAGATCTCAATTTAGTGTATAAAAGAAGGAAATTTTGTATTCAATTCCTAAGTGTGTAAAAAGTGAAATAATTACGTCATTTTTGCTAAATTTATGTGAGATTTGCCATTAAATTGTAATATTTAAAAATCAATTTAACACTGGATTCTTTAAGACTAATTCATATTAAATTATAAAGTTCAGAAATCAGTTTGTATTTTTTTTAGCATATATATAGAGTAAATAATATTTTTTATTCTTTTAAGACTAAAAATGTTACCAATTTATATATTTAGGGATCAGATCGTCAATTTTTTTACTGAAACAATGTCAAGCTATTTCTTTTTATAAGAATATAAAAGAAGGCATGAAATGAAAAAGTTGAGTCTAGCATGGTAATTGGAGAACACGAGAAGATGAACACAATTCAAGTGATACAAAGTAACTAGGTCTAAATGCAAATATCGAAAACATCATAATGCAAAACTCTTGATACTGTAATTTTGAGTCATGTAGAAAACACTAGAAAGAAAGAAAAGTGAACTTTAGCAAACACAATAAAACCATTTCTTCTAATCTCTTTCATTTAAACTGGTTGGGACTAAGAGAAATTAGTTTAAAACATATAGACTAAAAAATGATTTGAAGTACAAAGAATAATAATTAAAAAGTATTCAACAGTAAAGACTACATAAATATTTTAACCAAATAAAACAATCATAAATGATAACATTCTATGCAACTAACAATGTTTTGAATTATCAAGGACTAACAAACCCTAACTAAATCTCTTAATGACTAATTTGGAGATTGTTAAAACCTACTTTGTCCCGTAATATAGAAGCATAAATACAAATGAAAGACATTGTAAGCACTGAATGATATTGAATCGAACGACACTCGTGCATAAAATATCTTTAAAAAATGGGGATGAAAGTCCACCAGTACAACCACTGCAAGAGGACTGGAATAAAACTACTGTGATCTACTTAACTACCATGATAAATTTAGAAAGAAAAGCCTCCCAGACCTCTGTTTAGACCTTGGTCCTGGAATTCACCTTTCTCATAAGGTTTTTAATTCCAGAATCCAGTTTGGCTCTCATCTGGGGGCAAAGACTACTCCCTGAATTCTCCAGTACTGATGTCATCATCTGCAACTTCTGCTTCATGTCCTGAAGGGATGGAGGTGTTTCACCAAGCATTGGCACAGTAGACCCAGTTTGTTGGGCAGGGGTCACACCAGGCACTGCTATAGACCCAGTTGGTAGGGTAGGGATCACACCAGGCTCTGCCATGGACACAGTTGGCTGGTTAGGGGTCACACCATGCCTTGGCTTAGACAAAATTGGTTGGGTAGGGGTTACAGCCATAGACCCAGATGGTTGAGTAGGGCTTCCACCAAGCATTGCCATAGACCCGGTTGGTTGAACAGAGGTTACATCAGGTATTGCCTTAGACCCGGTTGGTTGAGCAGGGTTTACACCAGTCATTGCCACAAACCCAGTTGATTGAGCAGGGGTTACACCAGGCATTGCCATAGATCCAGTTGGTTGATTAGGGGTTACACCAGGCATTGCCATAAACCCAGCGGGTTGGGCAGGGATCATGAGTTGCTCCACAGGTGGACAGGATGCAGAAGGACGATGGAGCTTGTAATCAAGAAGAGTAGAACCAAAGGCAAATTTGTTCTGCTCTAAACTATGAAATGCAGCAGCGGCATCTTTACTTCTGACAAAAACAACTTGAGCACTACCAGCGTCTTTTAACAACTGAGTTTCTGATGCCTTCAAGGGACCAAAACGGTAAAAGGTAGTCATTAGATCTTCTTTTGATGGGATATAGGCTACCGGGGAAAATTGTAGGAGAAGACAATTTCCAAGTGATTCACCACCGTCCTTCCGTCTCCAGCAAATAGTAGTTTTTTTGATAGGCCTTGAACAAGCAGATAAGCTCGACTGCTTTGGTTTCAATTCAGTTGAAGTGAAATTGACAGTATCAAATTCTGTGCTGATTGAATTGCACTCAGCACTAGAATCGTTCAGATCAGGTATCTCAACAACAGATTTAGTGTTGAGAGCTTTTTTTGCTGCCATTTCTGTGCTATCAATCAGCCTAGGTTCCCCTAAAGCAAGTTTAGTATTGAGAGGTTTTTCTACTGCCTTCTCCATGTTATTGTTCAGCCCTGTTTGCTCTACAGCAAGTTTAGTATTGAGATGCGCTTCCGCTGCTTTCCCCAAGCTATTATGAGGCATTCCCACAGCAAGTTTATTATTGAGATGCACTCCTGCTGCTTTCCCAATGCTGTTCTCTAATGCTGCTTCATTTACCAGGACAGTACTGGCCTCTGCCTTGGTAATTACTGACAAGCTATTATCATTAATCCTCCCAACAGGCCCTTCTTGGGAAACACATGACTCTGGATTAGTAGAAAATAAAACTAGTTCTTCCTTATTTCCACTTTTATTTCTGTCAGGAATATCAACAGGCACAGGTGGGGATGTAAACTGCAAATCTATTACCAGTGAACTGCCTTTAAGCTTTTTGGCATCTGTACACACCGAAGTAATTTGAGCACTTTCATTCTCTAGTACTTCTATCTTTTTCCTCTTTTTATAAACAGTCTTTCCTTCATAAGCAAGGCAACTCAGATTTGGTGAAGTTTGAGGAGTTGAGCTGTATTTGCGGCTTCCCCCAATTAAATTTGTCGTAACATTTTTTGGCTGTTGCCCCAAAGTTGCTTCTTCCATCTTCCTCTTTTGTTTCCTTTTTTTCCCAGGCATATGAGAGTCAATGCTAGATGTGTTTGCATTCACATCTGATAGGCCACTGAGTGATTTTCTCTTCCGCCTAACTGCACTTTCCCTTTTATTGTTCTTTCTCTTCTTACTTGTGGTATCTGGTAAATCATTACCCACAGGTTTCCCCGGTTCTTGTGCATTAACCTGGAAGGTAGCAAGTTCAGCCTCATCATAATAGTTTGATATTCTATATCTGCAAAAGAACTGCTCAACAAAATCAAAGTTCTCCTTCCCAACTGGAAACATACAATCAACGGCTGTAGAAAAAAGTCCTGAGAGTACATCAACTATAGATGCATTCATGAATTCGGGACTACTGGACTGATTATTGCAGCTGACAAACTTTCTGTACCAGTTCTTTCGGAACCTCCTGCTACCCAATTTAGCATTCGACAAAGATATGTTTGCAGGGTTACTACCAACACTTGAAGCCCCTCCTTTCCGAGAAGGATATGGTGTCTTCGAGTTTTCAGTTTCAGCAGGTGAATCTTTTTGTTTTGATCTAAGGTTTGTATACGGGTAAGACAGGTACTTGCTCTTTCTTCGATCTCTTGAATCAAAGCCTGCTGTGAAGGAAAAAATTTGCTCAATCAATAATTTGTACCTAGCCTATTGAAAGCATGAGGCCATGTTTATTACACTATTAAACATTGGCCAATCTATTCACAATAATTCAGCGCTTGATAAGATGATGAAGATGAAGAAGCCACTCAGAATACCAACATACAATAAAGCAAGTTAAATGATACATAAACATAAGCCCTCCTACACTTCTACTGTTCCACACATGAATCAAGAACCAATTGAGAGGATGATATCAAATAGGAATAAAACGCAAACCAAACGTCCACTTTTGAATTTATTTTTTTTCCAAGCAGGTAAAAAGAGTCATATATCAGAACCACGAAATATAGAGAAGATATCTAAGCTCTACCACAAAAAGGTTGTGCACAAAATAATCAGTCACAGATTTAACATCGGAAGGTATGGAAAAACGATTCTCAACGCAAACTAAGAAACAATTCCTTATTTTTTTTCCCTATTGGAGATGATCTTATAACCGGACGATTGCTCAAATCTAAGTATAACTTATATAAGAAAGAGTTAATTATGAACAAAAAAACTACTTTACAGTTAGAAAGAGTGTACAAATGTGGGTTGCTTAAATGTAATATGACATAGTAGAGCCCACTTCAGACTCACTAAAAAACCTAAAGTGGGTTTCCTACATCACCAATGGAGATGCTCAGATTAATTTAAAAACCTGTAGAAAAGTAGAAAACCAGATTTCCATACAAAACACACTACAACCAAAAAAAATCACAATCACCATAGATATTAAGTCAACACAAAAATCTTACAGCTTCCAAGTTTCCCCCGGGCTTCTTCATGCATGATGGTGTTTCCAGTACTTTTTGTCTCATCACCAAAATCAGTGTCACCTCTTCCTAGGGTCAAAACCACATCCATTGCCGCCTGCTAATAAAATAAACTACCTAATACAACACATGCAAAGCAAAGACACAACCAGGGTTACAAAACTACTTGCAGATAAACAAAACTGAAGGTAATGAGATCAATATTTTGAATGGCTTCCACTTAACAAAAAGAAGAATCTCTTACCAAATTCTCTCTCAATCAATTCTGGAACTCATCAATGCCTGCATGAAACAGAAAAATTTACTTATACAAACTCTCACACTAAGAAAGCAAAACATATTTCATCAATTTAAGAGATGACATCCATTATTATAATTCTCAAAAACAGAAAAGTAAAGTTTTTTAGCATTTCCAATATAAATTATTATTTTTTATAAAAAACAAAGAAATAAAAAAAGAAACTCACACCCAATATTTTAATATTTTCAACAAGTGATGATTTAGCAGAACAAAAACACTGCATGTAAACGGGTTATTGACTTCACCCTAAACGACCACAGAAAATCAACGTAACCCACATCTTCAGCAATTTTTTTTTGTTTCTGAAAAAAAAAAAAAAGAGTCCGTTTGATAAGACTTCTTAAAACACAATTAATCAATTTAAATTCCATAACCCCATTGGTTATCATCGGAACGATCTCAAATTTTCAAGAGTGTGTACCCTCCACATTTAATCGCTAAAATGTGAAAAATAAAAAGAGTCGCATTTTAACAGAAAATTTCATTCACCAAAAGAATAACCCTGAAAATCTTACGCGTAATAGAATGATGCGTAATAGAATGATTTTCTCGGTAAGAAAACCAGGAAAATAAGTTATAGAAACTGAAGAGGAGAATAAGAGCCCCAGATTGAATGATGAATTACGAATTTTCACAAAGTTTGGAGAGAGAAAGAGAGAAGAGTTGAAGAAAAGGAAAGAAAAGGGAAAAGTGTGACTCGCCTGATCTGAGTCCAGTGAGAAGCAATTTGAGTGAGTGAATGAATGAAAGAGAAGAGAATGCAAACAGTGATAATAACTATGGTGAGTGAGTGAGTGACTAAATTTGTTTATATATATATATATATTTTGTTTGGTAAAAGATATTAGATCCCTGTTTAGAAGGTAATAATAACAATAATCCCAAATTAAGTTTCAAAATTATATAATAAAAAAAAATTATCAAAATTTAATTCCCAATTTAAAACATATTATCTAAGAATATCACTATTATTTCTGAAGATTTGATCTTGTTGTCACTATTTACTCTAATTAACACGAATAACGTCTTATTTTGAAACTTAACTATTTGAAAAGTAATTGTATTTGTTTTTCTCGGAAACAATTCATAAACCTCCTTTCTTAATTGCTTTTTAAGTTTTGTTTATACCTAAGAAAAATATTTAGGTTTAATTATTTTTTTATTTTCTGTACTTTAAATTTTATTTTCAAATCTTTTAAAATCAAAGAAGTATATTTTAGTAAAAATAATTTTTTAAAAAAACTTCCCATGAATTTAAATTATGTAAGAGATATTAGATAATGGGTTTTGATATTAATTTTCGGAACTCATCCATTCCTAAAAATGAGATACTATTATTATTTTAACAAATTTTGTTGAAAATTAGTTAAATTTTTGTTGAGATTTAGCAATAAATTATACAAAATTATAGTTTATCATAAAAATAATGATTAAAATTACACACAAGTTCTTTTATATTAAAAGTTCAATATATTTATTTTATTTATTTAAAATTCAAATAAATTTAGATTATTTTTATTTTAAAATATCAATCAAACTCAAGTAACGAAATTTTACTAATTAAAAACTAAAATAGTCAAATATGAATTCTAAGATATTACATAAATTAATCTCTAGATTTTTACATTCAAACTGAGTAAGATCCAACCTGAACTTTGGTGAGACTTTTTTAACTTGAATATTTTGAAATTAAAATCATATATTTTTTAAATACTTAAAAAAAATATTTAGAAGATCAAAATTTTAAAATTCTTCATAAATAAAATAATAGTTAAATCAAACATTTATTTATTTATTTATTGTAATATAATAAATATTATGTAAACTTTAAATCCTTTATTTACAACACATGTATCGGTATTTTTAATTTTTGTTTTTAATGTATATCTGTAATTTATTATTATTATTATTATTATATATACAGTATTTTATTGTTATTATATTATTATTATGTATCTAATATTTTAAAATATATAATTTTTATCCTCTATTATATATTTAATATTATAATTACATTTAAGTATTTTTTAAAATTATTTGAAATAAAATTATAATTAATTGATAATGTACAAATTACCATATATATAAAAATTAATATTATATTTTAAAATATATAATTTTTATCGTTGAATTTATAATTTTACTATTCTCATTTTAAAATAAACATATTTATTGTTTTTGTTTTGAATTTACGTTAACAAAAACAAAATATATTATTATCATGTGTCGTAATTTTTAGTTTTATTATAAATTTATATGTATTTATATTTTATATATTATTATTATAAATTTATATGTATTTACATTTTATATATTATTATTATAAATTTATATTGTAATATTTTAACTTATTATAAATTTATGTGTGTTTCCCTTTTTATCGTGACTACGTATATTATTTTTTAATTTTATAATAAATTTATGTGTTTATATGTTTTTTAAATATTATTATGAACTTTATCTTTATTATAAAAAATTATATTGAACGAAATACACTTATTATATATATATATATATATTATATTAAAACAGTCAATTAAACACATAATTTATTAAAACAGTCAATTAAAACATTAAACTTATTCATAATTATATTTTATATAATATTTAAAAAAATTATTTTACTTCTCTTTTAAAAGTATAATAAAGTGAATGTTAAAGGAAGTTTTGTGACGTTTTGATAAAATTGATAAAAACTTATTTACATAAAAAATGGGTTATGAATATATATTAGTATAAACTATATAACGTCTCTTCTTATAATTTAAAATTAATAAAATAAAATAATAATATAAAATATATTAATGAGGATAAAATAGAAAAAAAAGTTATGTATGATAGAAAATTTTCCTTATATTTTGGGTTTATTGTTTTTTCTTTCAAATTCAATTTTTTTAATTTAAAATAAATAATTATTAAATTTATTATATTTTAATATTATAAAAGATAAAGTTGAAAAACAAAATGTACATAAAAATATCCTTAATATATAATTATAGTAATATATAATATATTGTTGTAGATAATAAATAAGTAGCATGCTTAATTGGTAAAATTAAATTGCTTATTGCAAAATAAATAAGCTTAAGTGTCATTGAAATGAAACAAAAAAACACGTGAAATTTTGTTAAAGTAACTTTTGTGAGACGTGTTCCATAAATTTTTGTGAGTAGACTAGCCTTTTAATCTTCAACATTTTTAATGATGACTATTTTATTTATAATATTCTGGTAACAATTTTTTGTTAAATGTGATTAGAGTTACAGTAACTATATATTTTTTTAATTGAGTTCATTATTTTTCTATTTTACAAAAATATGAATACGCACAATAGAATATTTATGTTTTCACTACTACGAAATAATGAAAGAGTATTGCACTCATTACGAAATAAATTACCTTTGATTTGAATTTACAACTTATGTTTTTTTAACATATTAACTTTTACACTTCAAACTCACTTATAAATAGTTATGTATATTAACATAAATTTAACTAAATGAACGTGTTTTGAAAAATAATAATTTTATTAATATATTTACATAAGTACAATGTAATGCCTTATAAACATAATAAACCATATGTAATATATATATATATATATATATATATATATATATATATATATATATATATATACACTTGAGAAGGAAAAATATATAGATTATTATGCAATTATAAATCATAATAGGTTAACATAGATAATAATAAAAAAATCATTATTACTTCAAAATGATATGTAATTTATATTACAAATATCATCATATGTAATATATATTAAATACTGTACCGATCAGTTCTCGGACTCGGCGTTGACAAAAGTCGTGGTGGGGTCCTGAAGGCTGGATTCACTGGGAGGTTGGCAGGACAGGGCAGAGTCTCGCTAGGCTCACAGATAAGGGGAGCCGAGGAGGGGGACGACATTGAGGCAGGGCGTGGAGGCCTCAACAACCCAACAATAAAGATGGACCGAAAAAGGTGGTTTTCAGGCCACACTTCAGTTACCAGTAAGGGGAAGCCTAGATCATGAGGGGTTTGTGCATGGGGTGTAGGGAACGCGGTAGTACGCACCACCATCAAAGAGCCACTGGGAAAAAGACGACTCGTAAGGGTCACATCCCAGGAGTGATCTGCATGCATGGCACGTGAGTAAGACAGGGAACTCCTAGGGCGGATGACCCAGAGATTGGGTGCATGAGTTGGCATCCAAGTGGTCATCCCGTGCCAGTTGTGCTTTGACAGGGTAGTCTTACGCACTAAATGGCCCTAAGACTGGGTGATAGTGTCGCTAAGACGGACCTACAATATGCTTAATTCACAGTTAGCAAAAGGGCAGAGACAGTGAAAGGTATATAAAGGGAAACAACTAGCATAACAAGGTACGCATTTCTAATACAAGTAACACACACAGAGAATACTCACACAAAACTCTTAGAAGTTAGAGTTTTTGGTGTTTCTTTGCCTGGTGTTTGACTTCAGTGTCGAAGTGCAAACGGACGCGAGGGCGCCCATTGTCTCTTTGTTTTCAGGTGATTCAAGATGAGGAAAGCGATGTTGAAGAGGGGGGATTCTTGGACGCACAACTGTCGTAGACGCACAAGAAACCTTAGGTCAACCGGCGGGAACATTTGGCACCCACCGTGGGGCCCGATCTAAAACGATTGTCTCAACCGCAAGAACTGAGAAAGATTCATCAAGAATCAATCAAGAATGAGGAATACGAGGCAAGGATCTGCTGCGCCAGTCAGTGGCGAAGGTCTTACCCTGCAACAGGTTATGGAGATGATGCATGGCCTTCAAGAAGCAATGGCAGTGGCAAGAACTAATCAAGAACGCATCCAGATTGATCTGGCTGCGTCACAAGCAAGAAACGAAGAACTACATTGAACCAATGAAGAATTGCGCCGTGAATTGCGAAACCAGGCAGGGGATCGTGAAACAGAGGAACGAGAGTGTGTTACTCCTCCTAGGGAATTTCCCATGCCTTTTTCACAAGCAATTATGGATGTTGTGATACCTGCTACGTTTGTGGGACCGAAAGCCACGTTCACTGGGATGGAGAATCCAGAGGCTCATCTCACAGCTTTCCATACGCAGATGATGCTGGTTGGTGGTTCTGATGCAGTCAGGTGCAAATTGTTCATGAGCACATTGGTAGGGACGACAATGGATTGGTTCATCAGCCTCCCTGATGGCCATGTGACGTCATTTGCCCAGCTGTTGAAGTTGTTCAGGGAGCAGTACATTGCGAATCGCGCTCCCCCACCCAATTCTTACGATCTTTTCGACGTAAGGCAGTACTAGGGTGAGTCGCTGAAGGAGTTTGTTAACCGTTTTGGGGCGTAGGTGGTGAAGGTTAACACCAAGGACGAGACTATGATGGTTCATGCGTTTAGAAAGGGGATTTGTCCAGGGCCTTTCAGTGAATCACTCATTAGAAGTCGCCCCAAAACCTTTGCTGAGATCAGGCGTCATGCGGTAGCCCACATCGCGGTGGAAGGGGAAGTGAATGAGAAGCGTGCTTGTGTTGTTCCCACGCGCCTAGGTGCACCAGCGCGTGCGCAGCCCATGAGAGTGCATGAGGCAGCAATGGAGAAGAGGAACCATGGGAAGAAGCAACCCTATGAGCCCAGGAAGCCTCAGGCTAGGGGGCGTGCTAGGGAGAATAAGCCCGTGAGGCATAACTTTGTGGTGGATTTGAAAGATCTGATAGCCATGCCCAACATGGCAGAAAGGTTGAGGATGCCGCCCAAGACTGACATGAAGCTGGGACCTCACAAAGAGGCTTGGTGTGAGTTTCACCAAAAGTTTGGTCACCCCATACGCAACTGTTTGGCGCTGGGACACCAATTGGATGAGCTGGTGAAGAGTGGCTTCCTAAATGATTATTTGGCAGAGCCAGAGGGGATTGAGACCCCAGCAGCATCAGGAGAGGACCAGGGTCCTGAGATGCCCGTTCATGGTGAGATCCACACCATCTCGGGGGGTTCTCAGGTGGAGGGTGCACTACCTCTCAACGCAAGAGGTATGCATGATCGGTGATGTCAGTAGAGGCGCAAGCGGTGATGTGAAGGTAACAACAAGAATACATGATTCTTTGACATTCTTAGGAACAACTTGAGTTGGTCATGAAATGGCACTTTTACTTAGAATTGGATCAATGTTCTAATTCAAGAACTCACCAAGACTTTGCACCAAACCAAAGCTCATATGGAAGTCCATATATTGTCAAATGGAATCAAACAACAATGATGAAGAACAAGA
>Ga0123342_1004690_pt1 | contig 20583 bp, 10 predicted proteins | sample Turbeawhitnodule_FD_89960 | JGI IMG/M metagenome (GOLD analysis project Ga0123342, IMG submission 89960) | Root nodule microbial communities of legume samples collected from Mexico - Turtle bean Mexico white nodule | ecosystem: Host-associated > Plants > Roots > Nodule | place: Mexico: Nepantla...
TAAATATATATATATATATATATATATATATATATATATATATATATATATATATATATATATATATATATATATATATATATATGAAAGTACAATTACCGAAGAATGATTGTATTAATTTTAATACATAAACTTTAAAAAACTGAAGCTTATAATAATAGTATTGAATATTTTGTTACATCAAAATATTTTTTATAAACTAATATTTCAAATAATAATATGGTAATAAAAATCAGTAGTAAAAAATGTATAGACACACGCAATACTTTGATATACATTTCAAGCATTAAATTTTATATTAATTAATATTTAAGTAATGACTATTTTTAGCTGGCAACTGAGAAAGTAATAATTTCAGTAATTAATAATTTGTATAAAATGTCAAATATGTAATAAATGTATATAATATTTAATAATAATAATAATCGGTTTCCTCCGTTTCTTTTATCTGTCTCAAATCTTTAAAATAAATTACTAGTTTATCTTTTATTTTAGAATTTCAACAATATGGTTATAATTTTTTTATTATACTTTTATGCGTCTTTCAGTTTTGAAATAATTTACACATTTCTGAGATCAGAATAAAAGAATAAAATATTTCATAACTATTTTATTAAAATTAAGAAAAACTATTACATTTCTTAACTAATGGAAAAACCCTTAAAATATACATGAAGAGAAATAAAAAGAATAATTGTATTTAATGAGTGTACACGTTTTAAGTTTATTATTCAATTGGAGTGTATATATATATATATATATTATATAAATTAAATAATTTATTATTTAACTTAGGTTTTACTTCATCATTTTGTTATTGTTACATATTGAGACAAAAATTAGAGTTTCAATATAAAAAGCAAAGAAGAAGAAAGAATTCATACCAGAAATCTTCACAAAATGGTCTTCTTCTTTCAACTTGTTCTTTTGGGAATTTTCTGTTCTGCTTTGGTCCTGACATCAGGTAAGAATTCAAAATCTGATTTAGATCTCATGTGTATGTGTGTGTATGCTTACAAACTTTGATTGAAGAGAGAGTGATATAAGCAAATTTTATATGAATGCAGTTCTGAACTGGTCTTTTATAGTGTCATAGGTTGTGCATGGTTCATAATTGAAAATCTGAAATCCCATTTGAATGATCTGAAATTATTTCTTTCTGTAAAGATCTTTTTAGATTAGAGATCAATTTATAATATATCAGTAGGGAGAATCCTGTTCTAATCACTCCTTAATATTTAAAAAAATGATTTGAAGTTTGTTCTTGTGACAGGGCAACCTGTGATGATGAGTCCATGGATAGACTGTGCTGGACCATGCGTGTCTTTCGACAATTGCAACTTTAACTGTAATAATTTGGGATATACAAGTGGGGGGTTCTGTTCATTTTTCACTTGTTGTTGTTTTAGAACTTGACCACATTGTACTCTGCAGCAAGGCATGCACTCAAATAAAACATATCCATGAATCAGAAACATTTACAATAGTTTTGGAATGGTTCTTTATCTCAATCATTACTGTTTAATCAGAATTTGTTTTACTTGATAATCTGAGATCTTCCTCTTGATTAACTTTATATCATAAATATTTTGTTTTAGACAACTTATAAATATATTTTTATTTGGAGTAAATTGAATCTTTAGAGGTCACCCAACTAAATCATTAGTAATCTAAATCCTAAATCCGAAATGAAATGAAATGGTAACATTATTTTTAAAAACATTGATAGATATTAATGAAATTTGAAGTATCAGATATTAAATTTTATAATAATAATTTTTTTTAAATAATTGAATCTTTCATATAGTTTTATGATAGTTTAAAGTGGTATACTGTAAATGTGTAAAAGTTCTATAAAATTTTGAAACAGTTATAAGAGAAATGCTTTTTTATTTCTTAAAGTGAATGTAGGATGTGAAAAATAATAATTTTAAAATTTGAAGAGACAAAGAAAATATTTTAGACATGTTAAAATCAAAATTCATTGTATGGTTTTATGTCCCACAGGTTTTGTACTTTTCTTTCGCTTTCAATATATTTAACTCTGTTGTAGGTGATAAATACATAGAACAGTGTCAACATAGTTATGTTTCAATGATGATACAGTTGCCAAGTTTCTTAAAAAACACAACCATTTTGAGTTTCAACTGGGTTTTAAATTTCTTAAAAACATAACTTTGGATTTCAATTTAAAAAAGTAAACCCAAGTCATTATTGTAAAGTCCTTCTTCACGAAGGGATACAATCAACTTGCTCTCTATGTGGCTGAAGTTGAAAAAAAACATGCTCTGTTTCTTACCAAGTTCAGAACCTTCATACACTTTTTTTAAAATACTTGAATATTTGGTAAGTATTTGACTAATTAATGTTTTTGAGTAAACTGAATATATCTCATGTTTATATGACAAAATCTGTTTGTGCCATGGCTTAGATTTAATTACAGTATTGCTAACTTTGAATTTATGATCATAAATTAAATTCCAATTGATAGAAAACTTTTTTTTTTTTGTAATCTCTCCTTCAAGTACCATCAATATAAATAACTACACACCTTTCTTTCAAAGTAACAAACAATAACCAACCATTTGAATCTATTAGTTGTATAAACCCGCACATCTCATTTATCCATAATGATAAATTTGTCTCATTTTCAATCTTCACTAATCCTCTTTCAAGTTTAAGCTTGGAAAAAAAATCTAGTTCCTTAATTATGTATTGATTGCAACCACTATCAATCATACAATCAATTATTTCCTCTTTTGAATTCTAGTTCCTTAATTATGTATTGATTGCAACCACTATAAAATCAAGTATTTACTCTTTTGAATTCTATGTAGGTTCATAAGAAATATATTGAGTTCCAACAAGGTTTTTCTTTTAAGAATTTTGGTTTTGTTGATTTTGTTGCTTCTAAGCATACAAATTTTTCTACATGACACTTTTTATTGTAGTGATTATTTTGCATATTCCAAACTTTGGAACAAAATTTCTAACATGTTGATGAGTCTTTTTCAAAGTGATCTTTAACAATTTTCTTCTCCTTCTTTATTGCAATTGCCTTCCTATTGTTTCTTGAAAATTTGTTTTTGTTTCTTCATTTTTTAAGGTATTTCTTTTTTCAAGCTTAAAGGTATTGAAAACTATTTAGAAGGTTAGGTATTTTACAGTAGGTGGTGACTTTTTATGGCAAGTGCACTGCATTATCAGAAGTAATAATTTGTTCCTAAGGATAGATATCAAACCCACAAGAAACAATTGAATAATCAAGTAAAATATTTACTAAATATAAAACAAAATAATAAAAGTTTGTTGGAATTTTTTGTGAAGGCAATTATTAACAAGAAAACAAGGCAAAGAGTTATTGCTTTAATTGAAAAAATAGGGATTGAATTTCATCTTTCTCACTCTTATGTATTTTGATTAGCATTGATTGATATTGATATAAAATTCATTTATATTGATTCCTCGCATATAAAATTATTATTAAGATGCTTCCTAAATATCGATTCCTTGCATATTTATAAAAACAACTTATAATCGAGCTCAGACGTTGATAGCAATTAACATTTATAGCAATTAACATTTAAGTCTATTCCTAACACTCAAATATGTTAAGTATTATTGTTTAGGTCAGAACTATAAAAATACTTTCTAGTCAGATTTAAGATTCTAGATTAAAAATTAGAAGCAAAACAATAATACCAATAATCAATCAAGAACAAAATATTATATTCAAATATCACCTCAATACATAAGAGTTTGAACAAATTACTCCCAAATCCACAAGGTAGAATTAGTCACACATCTTCTAACACCTTCTATTCTCCCAATTGGTTTACAGGTCATTCAATGGTGTTTTCCTCTCAATCTTGCATGTTAGGTTTGAGCCTCAAGTCTCCTATTTAACCTAATTTTCTAGGTTTAAGTGACTTGCGTGGCATTGATGGGATCATTTGGACGAATAAAACATAAAAAGACCCAATGTCTCTGACGCTATCTCGCTCAAGCGAGATATAGCTCGCTTGAGCGAGCAAAGCGTCGATTTTGTCCAATGCTTTTGGAGCTTCTCGCTCAAGCGGAGAATGGGCTGCTTGAGCGAGATGCTTTAATGCTGATTTGGGCTTTTTGTGCACTTGTGCATTCCGGGGCCTTCCAGCTTTCTTCTTTTAGCTTATTTTATTCTTCTTTAGCCCAATTATTTCTATTCTTCCCTAAAAACCTAAAATTAACACCAAATTTGGGAGTAAAATGTTCTTATTCAAATAAAGATAATAAAATATGTAAAAGGGTATAAATTCATAAATTAGAGATTATTTTATATTTATTTTAGCAATTAATACTCATAAGTGTCTATATCAATTAAAAAATACAATTTATTCATACATTCATCAACATGTTAACTACCTCCTGATATTTTATGAAGACTATTTTTATCAATAACTACCTCTATCCCCTTTTTTTTATTTCCATTATTCCCTAAAAACCAAAAAATAACACCAAATTTGGGAATAAAATGTTCTTATTCAAATAAAGATCATAAAATATGTAAAAAGGTATAAATTTATAAATTAAAGACTATTTTATATTTATTTTAGCAATTAATACTCATAAGTGTCTATATCAATTAAAAAATACAATTTATTCATACATTCATCAACATGTTAACTACCTCCCGATATTTTATGAAGACTGTTTTTTATCAATAACTACCTCTATCCCCTTCTTTGTTTATTGTTTTTATATTCCAGTCCCTTTCCCCCCTCTCTTCTAATTTCTTTATTATTATTGTCTCGTTGTCTTTATATGTAAAACCTATCTCATTTCCAATATTCCAAAGTCTAATAGCTTCTATATACTCGTGTTAATACAAAACAATCTATTGGAATTGTCTATGCCATTATCAAAAATTGAATTGCTTAAATTGTGTATTGCTAACCTTTTTTTCTCCTCTCACTACAAAATAAAATTATTAAATAGAAACCAATTTTAGAGAGAAAAAATAATTAGTTATAATTAGTTATTATATTGACTAAGTCAGATACTATTTTATAAACTAAAAAATTATTTATATCTAAAGTAGTTTATATTATTAATAAAAAAAACTTATAAAGTAGTTTCTAAATTAGTATCTAACATTAACTACAAATGTTAAAGGTAGATTGAAAGACAATGAGGAATCAATCAATTAGAAATCAATTCAGCCAAGTTCAAAATTGTTTTTAATGTGATTAGAGAACATCAACCGTTATTTTTGCGAAACAATCAGTTGTTTATACCAACAATGTTAAAAACAAAGCAAAAACAATTTTAAAAGAGATAAAGGATAGAGAAATTAACACAAAGAGTTTTATACTAGTTCATTATTTACCAAGAGCTACATCCAGTCCTCATCAACCATTGAGAATTCACTAAGCAATCAAAAACCTTGATTACACACACAACACACCAAAGTGGTGATCTTGAACCCTTCAAAAACACATACCACATTTGGCAAATACACCACAGATTTTAGAACAACCTTTGAATTTGCACAACAACAATTCTCACAGAAATACAGTAGTCAAGAGAGAAGGAATGGAGTACACCTAGGTATAATCAAAGATTAAAGCAAACTTGATACAACACAATCCTATTTCACTCTTAGAAAAGATCGAAAGCTTTTAGCAATCTTGGAATAACTGATTTGAATGATTTCTCTTGAATTAATTAAGACTAGGAGCGTAAAACAACTTATTTAAACTCCAATAATGCAAGAGCCAAAACATTTTAAATAGTTTAAAACAGATTAAAGTCACTTAACAAAATTTTGTTAAGGTTTTCATAAAAACAATCGATTGAAAACATGAAACAATCGATTGAATTGGTTTGACAGCAAAGTCAACTAAAGTCAAGTTTTTTCAAATCCTTTTCAAAATACACTAAGTGTAAAACAACCGGTTGAATCAAAATTTCAACAGGTTGATTTTTCACTTTCCTTTGAAAACACGTCTTTTTCAAAAGGATTAAAATCAAACAACCTGGGATCATCAATTAAAGTGGATTAACAAATTCAACTACTCTAGACACACACACAACCAACACCAAAGATCTTCATGCATTCCACTTAGATTCAGAGACATCAAAGCACCTTGTTCAACAACATTGTCTTGATTGAAGTTAGATATGTTAATATAACTGAGCCTCAACTATAATTTGATACGTAATTCATAATTTGATACGTAATTCAAGTAAGCCAATAATAATAACAAATTCATAAGATGAACTCTACTAGTTTATGTATATGGCATCAATAAACTTTCAATCTAATTAGTTCTTTCTTTTAAATTTACTTTTTTCCTTTTTATCAAATTTGTTGATTACTTCTTATTTTGAAAACCTAAATATTTATTTGGTTCTTTAATATATATATTTTTTAACTTTTATGCTGCATGCTTGTTAAAAAAAAATATGTAATTAATTTTTCTCCAAATTAAATAGCAAGTCTATGTGAATTTGATATTTAGACTTTTGTTCATTTATTATTTGTGACAAATTGTTATGCTTCTCAACATTAATTAATGAGCATCACTTGAACATGGATAGAAATACATCTTGATGGTAAGCTTAAGAAAAAACATTTTTACTTGACTCCTAAGCACCAAAATAAGGCTCTAAAGAAAGTTTATCACTTTCATAAGAGCAACTCTCAGTTTTTACTAATTCTAATATATCATCTAAATTTCTTTATAAAATGGAGAAGTGACTATATATAGCCATCAAAGATATTCTTGGACAAAAATTTAATGTACAAATAGAAGAATAATTTAAATTTTAAATTCAAAACCTAGATTTAAATCAATGGCTGAAATGAGGATCATGCTTCCCACGTTTGAGTCATACTTTCCATGCTAATGTCATACTTGTCATACCTAAGTCTTCTCCCTTAACTTCGACTTGATTTGGAAAAAAGATGAATGACTTCCTATGGGCATGGATGACTTCCAAATGCTCCTTATTCTTGTTTGACCAATTTTCATGCCTCTTAGCCTTATTGGCCCGTTTTGCAAATGAAAGGGAGTAAATTTTTTTTTCTAAAAAATTATAATAAAATTAAATTCTAAATAAACACTTTTATTTAGTTAAACCTAATAAAGATATTTTCCATTCATGCACTTTTTATTTTTCCTTCTTGGAGAGAATTCATCCTCAAATTTTGGGAATACCTAAAAAATAAAAGCAATCTAATTAGCATGTCTGAATCAATGTTAACAAAGCTACTATGTTTAAAGATTTACTTTCCAACTAACCATGGACTCTTTAATAGTAAACATATAGCCTATTATGAACGGTGTAACGTTTAAGTCTACAAAAAAGTTTGAGTAAAAAAACTTTATTAGAGTACATTATGAATCATCCTTGAATAGAATTTCAATGTCTTCTTCTTTTTGTATCTTAGAATTCGTTTCATTGCATGTTAGTGCTCCTTCATAGGATTTCTCACATATCTACTCACCAAACTAACTTTTTGGGTAAGGTTTAGTCTAATGCACAATCACATACATTAAACTCCTCACTACACTAGCATAAATATCACATGACTTGTATTGCTTCTCCTTACCAATTTGAGTAGTATATGACTTAAAAAATAAAATATAATCATGTGGTAAATCTAACTCATATACATTGTTATTGATTCTTCTTAGAACTTGGAAAGATTCATCATTCCTTGATTGTAGTTTTAAATTTCTATAAGAGGAAAATGTTTCCTTTCTTAAATGAAGTGAAACTTAATCTCTAGAGTTAAAGATGACTTACTTTTTTTTCTTTTATTTGTGTATTTAATATATTGATCAACTTTTTTTCAATTGATAATTTAACTTTAATCTATAAATTCAATTTTTTCAAAACCATCATTTCACATTATCAAGTCAAAGTTTGAAAGAGGTAAATGGTAAAAAAAACGTTAATAAATTACACTCATATACAATCTCAAAAAGAAGAATGAAAAATTCTAGTGTTAACTCTCTCTTATACACAAATTTCATATGTAATAGGAATTTTTTCACTCTCTTAAATTCTCATATACAATCATTATATTGTAAATATTTTTATTAATATATATATATATATATCATGAATTTTTTTTATCAATGTTTATATTTTTTATAAAAAATAATTAATAATAAATTAAAATATTTGACTTTTTTACTCATTCTATTCAATTTTAATTTTTCCCTATGTTTCTCTTTATTTATTTTTTCTTTCACTAGTTACTTTTTCATCCCTAATCCAAACCACACATTTATGCCATACCACTTCTATAATTTGACTAAGTTGGTTCTTTTCCTATATAAGTTTGATGGAACAAATCACATCATTATTTGATATAAATAAATGAGAGATTCAAAACACAATTTATAAAAAGAAAATACACTCTTACTTGACATCATTACATTATATCTACATCTAGTAACATTATTACATAACAATTAAAAATTAATATTTTTTTAAGATTTTTTTTTTAAAAACATTAGACTCCTAACTTTTTTTATGACTAATGTTAATATTAACACATTAAGAAATTAAAAAATGTATTTTTTTTTATTATTTCCACTGCATTTCCATAAAATTCAAAACAAAATCTTCTTTTCACATTTTCATATATAAGATTTTTTTTTTTCTGAATCGCTATTAACCATTATATTGAAGTCGCCATCTTTTGCGTTTCTGAACTCTGTGAGTGATAGCAAACTATTCTGCCTCCCTCAGATTCTATGCAGAGCCTCCCAATCCACCCTGAGAGGTAAGATGTCACACTCACCTCACACCCTTTCTCTCTCCGATGTGTGACTTTCAGAGCTAACATTAATGTGCTTAATTAACCATTCAAACGGCTTCAGTTTCGACCAAAGAACCTCTTTGTTACGTCTAAGTCTTTTCTCCTTGCTTCAATGTCAACTTTATACCACTTCTGTTCAATATGTCGGTGCCACTCGTTTCTTGTTTTTCCACTTTCTTACTAAATTTTGACTTTAGTTTATTTGTTTTATGGTGTTTTGGCCATAGGGTACACAATCTGGAGGTGATACTTCTTTGTCTGAAGTGACACTTGTTTGGATACTTTCCTAGTATTTTGTTTCACTGTGTTGTTACTCACTTCTGCTCCTCCATTTCATTCAGCAAACACAGTAATGGCTCAACAGGTACCCTTTTCCCTTCTCTCTCTCTCTCACACACACGCGCGCACTCAATACACTCATAAGGTGCAGACTCATATTGATGTTCTCTGAATATAAAGTGGGGTGCTTTGAAATGATTTTGAGGGTGTTGTTTACAGCAGCTTGTTTATCAGATTCAGTTTTTGGTTTTCACTTTGCTGCTGCTGATGCAGGAAGAAGGGTGGCCTTTGGGATTGAGATTCTTGAATTCTAGACTTGGACTGGTGAGAAATGGTTCTGGGTCAGCCTCCTTCAGCACTGTGCTCACTGCTTCTCATACCCCTTCAACTGATTCTTCCTCAGATCTTGACATGGAGGTTCGAAATTTTCTTTGAACAAAAATTCAAGAACTTAAATTATTATTAGGGTACAATGTGTTTTAGATCCTCAATTTTCAAGTTTAAAGTTTATTTTAGTTAGTTTGATTGTTTTGTTTCTTGAATTTGTGATAATGGATACATTTTGTTTTTCTTCGTGGAACATGGAATAGTAGGAGGCACAAAATTCACCCATTATTTAAAATAGGAGTCAAAATTATTGTTTCTAAAGTACAGAGGTTAAGTCCAATTTTAACTTAAAATTGAAGTGTAAAACGTATTTTGTCATTATTTTTTATTATTGATATTATCAATTATTAATGCAAGATAGTGTTGTAACGACCCTTTTGTTTCGTTGATGCCATTGCTACTTACTGCTACCTGTTCCTTTGTCCTAAGCTGCTATGACCTTCCTAGCATGTTGTCATGTCATTGTTTCTTTGTTTTTGTGGTTTCATTTTGTATTTTTACTGCTATGATGACAGCACTTAATTCTTTTGGGTATTATTTATAAAAGTGTTCGTAGTCACAGACAGAGACATCTCAAATATTTTGTACGTATATGTATACATCTTGGTGCAACTTTTTTGGTCCGAAATAATGACTGTTTCACATCCTGCAATGGTTAATCAAGTTTGATTGTGACTCTTGCTCTTCTCAGCTTCACACAGCAATGTTCCCTTTTCGGTTCTTGAACCCTTGCCTATTCAGCTCGTCTTAACTTAGACACGCTTTACTCTTTTTTGCTTGTTAGAACACTGGCTTTTGACTACGTACTTTGTGTTTATTTCACTGACGAAGATGAAGCTTTTCAATTTTTGAACTAGTCCAAGCCAAAAATGAATAGGAAAAAGAAGCTCCACGTAATGAACATGCCCATAAAGCTTTGGATTTCTTCCCCTGTCGGTCTCTTTTGGATCCTTCGCTTCTTTTGTGTGTAAATAATTGCTTGGCGCTAATGGGGTCCATGCCATGGCCTAGCACATAATTGTTTGACAGAGTGACGTTCATTTCACTTTAATTGCCATTTTGTTGGTATACTGTTTGTCATTTTAAGATCAATCAGAAGCACGCTTTGTTGAAATTTGAGTATTTTATTAGAGGGTTTGGGGGAAAAAGAAGTAAACAGCAGAAAACCACCCTTGAACAGTGTCAGAAAGGGACAATCATATTGTAAAACAGATCAAACACACAAGACTGTATGAGTAATATTTTTCATAGATGATTCTTTAGTAATGATTGAGAGAGCCTTTGGCATAATGATATCTGGTCAAGGATTCAAATCTTGGACATAGTCTCTTAGGGAATAAAACTGTGCACATTTACCCTCCCATTCATTACTGTTTTTTTTTTCCAATCGTGTTAGTGAATGTGAATTGAAATTTGGCATATATTTTATTTGTTTATAGAAGTATTCATGATCAAGCCATTTTACCTTAACTCACTTGACATGGCTTGCTATAGTCCACTGGATCATTCTTCCGTGACAAGAGCATGACACTTGGCAGCCTCATTGGTATTTCTAGCTTCTTAGAACTCTCAGGGAGATCAACAAGAGGAAGAATGGTGGAACCGTCGAAGGACAGCAAAAGGATTCACAAGCTGAAGCCTTGGTTGTTTTCACTTTGCTCAAGGCTAAGTACTGATGCAGTGAGTGGGAATGATGCCCCCTCTCTTGGTCACTACCTTGAAGCTGAGAGAAGAGTAGCGAGTACATACAGAAGGAACCAGTGTCCTACGACTTACGGACCCAATGTTTTCTCCCCTATTCAAGATTCAACCTCACTTTTAGTGGGTACCCAAATTGATCATTGGCCATCTGCTTCATTGGGTGATGATGGTGGACATTAACATGATTCTAACAGTGAACTAGAAGACTGATGGATAAGGAACACCAATAGTTTTTTTTCTTGTTAGTGTGGATATTCAACATGTGATGATCCCTTTTTATTGATTTATATTTCATTTAGAGGTCATGGAGTTCTTTATCTGTTTCAGGAGATTCTCCTGCTTGGTAATTAAATTTCAAGGCATTAGGATGTTCTATTCGTACTCCATTCTGCCCCATATAGTCTCTAGTTCTTCATGATAGTAATACAACAATAAATACATGCTGCAGACCATAAATTTGAAGCCTCTTTAAGTTACTGAAGTTGCATATCATTCTGGAGTGGAAGAAGTAATTACATATTGGTTTGTGTGCTTGTTTCTATATTGGTGGGGATCACCAGTGATGATTAGTATGTCAAGTCCTTTCTCCTTTATTTCAAGGGGAAACAAAATAAAGTTGGTCATGCAAAAGTGCTTCACATAAAAAATAAAATAAAGTGTTGAAGTTTGGTGATTAAGGCTTCCTGGTTGAGTATACAGACTAAAGTAAAAATCTTTGAGACTAATCAAAACTAATTTTGACTTTTCCATCAGATGTTCACTATTCAAATTATGTGAACCAATTACTCTGCTTAAATAAATGAACACTCACATTTTAATGAAGGTATAGTCTTTCTTTATTAAGAAAGAATACGTGCTTGTGTGTGTGAATCCATATATGTTTACCATTGTTAAGGCAGTAAAGAAACTTACCTTTAACTCTTGCATACTATATTTCATATTTGGGGGAAACATTACACAATCGTTCTGTCCTCCAATTCCAACAAAGAATCAGATTTCAGAAATCAAAACTCAAACCAAATACAAACTATTGTATCTCATGATCTTAGTGATCTTTGAACAATTGAAACAAAATGAATACAAGAAACCAATATAGGCAGCCATTCCACAGAAATTAAAACCATCATTCATATCAATTTCCTGCCGGTTTGGAATGAAAATAACCACCAACAATTATCAAGCCTCAAGAAACCTCCCATTGCTTTTCATCTGTAATTTTCCCTGAATTGCGGCCCGCAATCCTTCCAAATGAGGCCGACAAACTCTTGAAGCTGCTGCTTCCTTCACTGAAATTTGATTTTCGGGATCTCCTTGGCTTCACAGAGCTAGATTCCACTTCGGTATCACAGCTCTTGTTAATCTTAGCAACTAGTAATTGAATAATGGCACCACGGCAAAATGGACAAGATGGTCCAGAAAGGGCAGTAGTAGCAGGATCAGGCTTCTTGTGACAGCATAGTGCTAGGGTGCAATGAGCACACATTTCATGGCCACAGGGTCTGACCTCGATTGTGCACACTTGGTCAAAGCATATGCAACATAACTCCACATCGTTGGCCTATACGAAGAGAAATAACCAACAACTAAATAATTTATCATCTTTTAAAGACAAAATGTCTATTCCATGTTTCCAGAGAAACAGTTAATCACACTCATGCATTGGCATGAGATACTAATAAGGCTATTGCATTCTAAATCCTGGAAGTCTCGGAATGAAGCATTACAAGAAAAAAATACAGCCATCAAAAACCTACCAGAGTACATTGCAGATAAAATAGTAGTGTGTAGTGTTATTGTGTCCTAAAGAACACTCTAGGGACCTCTACCAAAGCATAATCTTTAACCATTCTAAACTGAAAAATGCATTGAAGTAAAACTACTAATCTAAATCCTACAGCAGTCAAGAAAGGAAGATGTTGTACCTCAGAGGCCATATTACTGTCTTCACTCTCAGAATGCAGAGGGGATGGAGGCATGTCAACCTCCTTAAGTATGGCCTTTTCCCTCTCCCTGTTAGCTTCAAGCAAGGCATTTTCCAGTAAGGCCTTTGCTTCTTGACTGAGCTCACTGATGAACTTTAACGGGGATGGCCAAACAAGGGGTGCTGCTGATGAAGGATCCAGCAGGGCAGCACATGCCTTGTGCTTGTGCTTCAGGGCCACTGAAAATGGTATTTTTCTGAAAAAGAATATTTAAGCCAGGTCTTAACAGATTTGCTTCGGGTGAATAAAAATCCAGATTTTTTTTAGAATTATGGAAAGGACAAGAAAAGGGCTGAAGAAAGAAATCACTCTCTGTTGACATTAACTGAGGAAAAACAAAAAAAATTTACGTCTCTTGAGATATGTAGGCGCACAACACAACATAGATATCAAGCACAAAGTATAGTTAAATAGTCTGGAAATAAGCTTATGTTTTTCAATTTTCATTAATAAATTTGTTTCTTCATCTGATAAGGTTCAGTTTTTAAGTGTAGAAATCCCGTTCAGAGACTTAAAAAATTATTTCTTAACCAACAAACAAACTTCAAAGTTTCAGTCAGTTAACAAATTCACTTTTATGGAAAAAAAAAACTGAAGCTTGTCACTTGCTTCATTCTTTCTTTTTATTCAGGGTTAAACAAGTTTTTGGTACCTCCAAAATTGGTCTGTATTAAAATTGGACGACCAAAATTTTTCAGTGTTTTGGATACCTAACATTTAATAAATATGCTGATTTAGTCTTGGTAGTAACTTTATTACTCTTTAGCTAACGATGTTGACATGTAATCATCCTAGTAAGATATTGTAGGTATGCAAACATGTAACACTATCAAAACTAATATGTCAACATTGTTATTTCGAAAGGAACAAAGTAATTGTCATGACAAATTATCATATTTATTAGATGTTCAATATGAAAAGCCCTGCAAAAAATTTGAAAGTAGCAATTTCAATACAGGCTGGAGGTACCAAAAAATTATTTAACTCATATATTTATAAAGAGAAATTAGTTAGCAATTAAAGAATTAGATATGCATATTTAGCAACTTCACACTATATACTGATAATTCATGAGTGATCCTTCAAGTCTTTTCCATATTTTCAATGGTGATCTACACTGACAGCTATAATAGATCCTTAAACTGTAGAAAACATTTACATACCCAGAAGAATCTAATTGAAGTCTATCCGCTCCATAAGCAAGCAACATCCGAACACAGTCCAAAGAACCACCACGGGCAGCCATATGTAGTGGTGTGCTTCCAGGGTAACTGCACATGTTACTTTCATCAATCTGAATGAAAAGCCATCAAAACTCATACAATACTGACTAATGCATAACTTCTAAGACAATTACCCATATCCACCGGTTGAAGCACAAACAAGAGCACCATTGTCAAGAAGGGCATGAAGACATTCAGACCGTCTATGGCGAGCTGCAAGATGCAGAGGGGTAGCACCATTTCCGTCTCTTATGTTGACAAATCTTGCAAATCCCCTGACAATTCCATCGAAGAATTAAGCATCAAAATTCTTGTTTGTATGTGCTTGGATCCATAAGACTAGTGTGTGTACAGAGAGAGAAAGAGAGAAGAAAATTGTATGTCTAACCAAGAATCTGCAACAGGTGTGGAATGAGCAGCAGAAAGAATAGCCTTAAGGCAATCTATATGTCCATAATAAGCAGCATAGTGTAAGCAAGTTCTTCGACGTATAGAATCAAACATCAATATCTGGAACATCAAAAACACATACCACTATCATTACCCTAACAAGGAGAAAACCAAAAACAACTTTTCTCAAAATTACAACAAACCCAAACTATTGTACTACAAAAACTAAACAAAACAAAAACCATAACATACATTTGCTCCAGCATTGATAAGCTTCTCAACGCAACCAGTCTTTCCATGCATTACAGCCAACATCAACGGGGTCTACACACAAAAAGAAAACATAAGTAATTCAATTTTAGCAGTTAACAAAACTAAAACAAGGGTACAACATATAGTTTGAAACTCACAAGAGTAGGGACTAGTACTCTCTTTAAGTAAACTTCTCTATAGACAAAAACAAATAAGAAAGTGAAAAAAACTATTGCACTTTGAATGAGAAAACTCATATGAAGTGACAGTATACATGGATTAATTTGAAATTATAAAACCCAACTCATTTTAAATTCTTATTTTCTTGTCCATAATGTTTATCCTAAAGCTTAAGAGTTGAATTGCAGTTACAGGTAAACATAAACATAGACAAGAGAAACACCTGTTTCTGGCGATTCAATATGTCAACATTGGAAGACCTGTCCAGCAACATGGAAAGAACCTGCAAAAAACACAAACACAGCACCATGATCAAAAGGACATAAAAAGACATAGAAACAAAAGCACACAACAGCATTCAGCTCCAAGAGAACAACCTGGATCCGACCATTGGCAGCAGCTACATGCAAGGGGGAGAGCCTGTCATGGCCAGTGGTGTGTTCCAGTACAGTGGGGTCTTTCTCCACCATGGTCTCAACAACCTCCAGTTCTCCGGTTGCAAGTGCAGGGAACAAACCATGGTCCTCGTTCTGCTGTACGCAACTCAGCCTCTGACCCATTTCCTCGATCACCACTTCGCACCGAGAGAGGTGGCCGGAAACCGTTTCACGCGCCGCCTCCCACGGTGGTGACGTGGTAGTGTGTCTGGTTCAACTCTGAGGGTGATAGATAATAATGTCAGTGTTGGAGTCTTCTTGGAGTTTGGACCTGCCCGTTCAGATTTCGGGCAGCTTGACCATACGCGCATAAAGATTTCGGGCAGTCACCGGATATTTAGGCAGAATTAATATTAAAAGTTTCGGTTGCTGTTTCTTCTCCTAACACTCTTTTGCAAAGCGTGCAAAATTATGTATCCTTCAATATTTTACATATCAACTTATCAACGTGTTCATATTCAAGTCTTCTGTAAAATTAATTAATACCTGCTAATATGAAAAATATCTTCTATTAATAATTAATTATCTACTAAAATTGGATTTAGTCTTGTAGACTATATACTACATTATAAGAGTAAGATTTAAATTTTATAAAATATATCTATTGAATATAAAATATGAGTTCTATAAGATTTTTATACTAAAATATAAATTAAAAATAATACAATAAGCAAGATTTATTAAAGAAATAAATCAAAACTCAGTAAAATAACTCTTGGAGCATAAATAAACTTATATACATTAATTTGTCAAATTTTAATCTATTTGACTAATTAATGTGAATAATATCTTAATGTTAATCAATTTTACCTGTTAATATTAATATCATGAATTATATAGTTTAAAACAGTAATAAATATATTTTTAATGTTTGAAGTAATTATATGAATGACTGCGAGTTTGTTATGGTAGCATTTATTTATATGTTGTACGCGTAGGTTTGAAAACTTATAGACTATAAAATTTAACAACCAACCAACAAGAAAAAGTAGAAAATTAAAATAATATTTACAAATGCATGCGTCTTGACTTGTTTTAATGGGTTATTTTTATACTTATTCTGTGATGTGACAGAAATATTTACTTTAGATATTTATCTGAATTTATCTGAAGTGAGTGTATTTATCTGAATTTGTTAGGAGAAACTGAAATACGAAAATAAAATTATTTACATTATTCTTAAAAGGTATATTCTTTATATTATATTTATTTATAATTTTATTTATAGTAAAATAATCATTTTTTAAGAAAGGTAATTTATTAGAATTAACATAGTTTAATTTTTTTTAGATTACCTTTTGAAACTAATTTTATTTTTTATTAGATTTATTCTTAAAATTTATAAAAAAATATATGATATTTTAAAAATAAAATTATATTATATTTCATTAAAATATTTTATTTTTATTATAAGGTTGATTTGAATACTTTGTGGCAGCTGAATTTGTCATTGTGGATTATGTTTGTATTAACATTAATTCATTTAAATATTTAAAAATATCATTTAAAATAGTTACACATTAATCCAAAGTAATTTTTCATCAGATAATTACAGAAACACATTTCTTTATAATATGATAATAATAATTTTGATATTTCTTTATAATATGATAATAACAATTTGACACGTAGATATCTAGATATTTTTGTTTGTTGAACATTTAATAAGTCTTCATCCTCACCATTAATCATATTATATCTCCATGAATTCTTATGTAAATTTGGTATAATTAGTATATACCAATTTTAGTAATTTTTTCTATTTAATTTTACCTATTTTATTTTTACCTTAAGTATAGAGGGTGATCTCAAAAATTATAAATAAAACTTTGTAAATTTAATAAAATGTTAAATTTTCTTTAATTTCCACCGATTTGCACTTTTTTGATATAGATATCTTTGCACACCTTTTATAGTAAACAATATTCCACTGTAAACTTTGCTTTCGGCCTTAATATGACAGCTATTATTTAAAAAAGAAAATTGTATGAAAAGAAAGGTATGCTTTTTTTTTTTTTTTATATCTTTTTGTAAAAAGTTTTGATTTATTTTAAAAATTCTATTTATTTTTTTACACATTTAAACTTATCTGTTTATATTTTATTAAAATGTTCTATTAGCACCCCACTACAACACTTAAAAAGTAAAAAAAAACAAAACTGAGCACACATCTCCAAGTAATTTCTAATTTTAGGTTTTTATAACCTATGTTCTTAAAGAAGGTAGCAAGTATTTGAAGTATACTAATCCTTTTAAATTGAAATCAAGAAATTAAAAATCAAATAATAAAATAACTAAAACACACAATTATTTAAATAGTATATAAATTATTAAATAGTTAGTTTAAATTTAATGAATTTTACATTGATACCGTGTGAATAAAATTGATAGGAAATTATCAAACTTGTGAAAGTCTAAGTTATTTGGTCAATAAAAGACTGCTATGATGTCATTGTTGTGTATTACTACTTGTGACCAAAATGACTGCAAGAAATGCACCATTAGAAACTAAGAAAGTCACATTGAAAAAATGAATTACACAGTGAATAATTAATTATAAAGCAAGACCCTTTCAAACTTATGAGGTAGAAGGGTCAAATGTATTTACCACTTGTGTTTTATAAATTTATTCCCTCCAACCTTTGTGTTTTTAGTTTAGAAGACAAAAAAAAAACTCCTTCAAAACTTCACTGTTTTTTTACCTTTAATTTAATTCATTTATGTAACTTGTACACAAATGTGCAGGTTATGTGTTGTTATTGTTTTGCCCACCATTTCAAGACAAAACTACTTGTGGGACAATATAATTATCATTAAGATATTTTTCTTACTACTATTTTTGCTAACTATTTTTTTCCAATATTTTTGTCTTATATCATGATTATGGTATATTATGATTTATCATATATCATGATTTATCATGTTACCTTAGTTAGTTAAAATTTGTAAATATCTTGTACTAAATTATTTTCATCAACCTATATTTATTATCTCATCAGTCTTAGTGATTCAATCAATCTTAAGGATTATGTGTAATTTATATCTAACTGTTAGTTAGTTAATTGTTTAAAATAAAATTAGTTTAAATGGATTGAGAGATGAATATTTTAATATTTAAGTAAAAGATATATAAATAGAAAATTTGAAATGCTCAAACTTTATTTTAGAAAAAAATATAATTCTATAAAACATTTTTCTTTGTTTTTTTTTATATTTATCTTTTTTTGATCTAAATTCACTTTAGAGATCCAAGTGGAGAATAGAACAAATTTGTCCAATCAATGTGAACATGTGATTTTTTTAGGAAAAAAAATTGAATTTTTGTCAGTTCAAGGTCATAAAGGTATGTTTAGATTCTTGATAAGAGACATAAGGGTATGTTAGATTCTCGATAAAAGACTTTTAAGTATATGTTTAACTTTTTTTTGTGTAATTTGAAGTGAAAGCTTAAGTTTGAGTAAACAAGTTTTAATAAGTAAGAGAAATTTATATATTTTTTTTATAAAACTTTAGAAGAAATAATATGGATGTAAAGGTGACCTGGTCACAATATTTTGATTCTTAGGCAGGAATTGTGTTTTTTTTTTTTTAAATATGTAAATGTTTGATATGGAGTAGAAATGTTATTTGAATTTTTTGGTTAATTGATGATTATTTTAGAGCTCTTTGAATTTAATATCATTGTTGAGATATTGATATGATGTTTTTGCGTGTTAAATTTTGAAGATTCTTAAAATGAGTTTTGAATATAATTTTTGATGAGAATAGTAATTTATATTACTTATTATGGATTGAGATGTGAGTTCAATGAGAGTGCAAGTTACATTTAAGCAAATTATAGTTATGTTGGCCTTTACAGTTGTCTAAAAGTTGCAAATTGATCTATTAATTTTGGGTAAAGTTTTGAAAACAAATTGGTCCCGCTGCATGAAGTTGATTTTCTAGTTTTTTGCTTAAGCAAAAATATAACATGAAATAAACATTTGTTCTCAACTCCATTGTTGCTTAACGAAAATAGAGTAGAAAATCAGTCTTGTTCTCAGTCCTATTTTTGATCAAGTGAAAATATTGCATAAATTAACCCTACAATTGTTGGATTTTCGTCAAATGAATAAATTTTCGCTCAAGTGAATCAATTTTCACTCAAGCTAAAAAGATTCATTCTTTCTTTTTATCTCTTTAATTGATTGAATGTGAATGTTAAATATAAAATGAAATAAAATATTGATTTCCATATATCATTGAATTGTGTTTTATTTAAGTGATTTATATTATATGAAAATGGTTGTTGAAATGATAAGAATTATATGAATATGAGGTCACAAATCTGAGATGATATATGAATCATTGTTTAAGTTGTATATTAAGTATAGTCACCTATGTTACAATAGGTAACCTCTTGCTTCACTAATAGTTTAAGTCACAGACTAATATATCAATTGATGAGAAGTTGATAGAGAATTCTTACACACCGTGAGATGTATGTGTAGTTTGGAGTTTGGGTTGTAATTAATTTACCTTGATCCATTATTTTTAGGTTTCTCTTGTAAATCTAAGTACTAGTTTGGATCAAATATTAGTCTTTGGTGGGAGATACTTAATATGAGCCTTCTAGAAGATATTGATGAAGGAAGAGGACATTCGCCTTCACATTTGAAGTTTTTCCTTCTAGTCTTCTCAAAATTAAAAGAAGACATAAAATAAAGATGAGACCCAAGCCCAAAGCCCTAGCCCAAGAAGGCCAAAGCCCAACAAGCCCAAGTCCATCCCATGAGGGGCAAGGCTAAGCATTAAATAAAAGAGCATCATTAGATTTACTCTTGTAGGAGGTGTGGATATTAAATAAAGAAGTGTGAAAATGTAAAATAAAGTCACATTATCCATGTGACTTAGGAGAGTAGGTGTAGGTGTAGTTTTTAGGAGGTGTCATAGTA
>Ga0123342_1004691_pt1 | contig 20582 bp, 7 predicted proteins | sample Turbeawhitnodule_FD_89960 | JGI IMG/M metagenome (GOLD analysis project Ga0123342, IMG submission 89960) | Root nodule microbial communities of legume samples collected from Mexico - Turtle bean Mexico white nodule | ecosystem: Host-associated > Plants > Roots > Nodule | place: Mexico: Nepantla...
GTCTGCGAGTTTACCTGGCGGGTGTGGTGTCTTTGTTTTGAGTGGCTTGGAGTGTCGTTTGTTATTCACAAGGACCCTTTGGTAAACTTCCAACAATTCAGGTTGTGTTCGGCTTCTGATGTGATTAATGAAGTTTGGGGGGCGATTTGGGTTGGTGTTGTGAGTGGAATTTGGAGACATAGGAACTCGGTGACCTTCGATAGGGGCGTGGTAGATGCGCTCGAGGTATTTGCACTGGTACAAGTAAATGTTTGGTCTTGGATTTTTGCAAAGTCCTGTTGTAATTCCTTTACGTACCCCAACTGGGTTTTGAACCCAGTGGATTGTATGAGGCTAGTTGTATAATGCTTTCTTGAGTAGCTCTGGTTGTTCCTTATTTAAGTTGGAAGGTGTTCCTTGGTTGAAGGTTGGTAAGGCGCTAGCTATTTATGTATAAGGCTTGGACCACCCCTAAAGTGGTTCCCATTTATATATTTTTTATTGCTGATAAAAAAAAATAAAAACATTTTGCAACTTTTTAATAAAATATTATATTATGTCTTAATAAATATATTTTAAATCTAACTCAACTTTATAAATTATGTTCATAAGATGAGGTTTGTATTCACTTATATATTATGAAATGTTTTTATTTTTAGTTAACGTGAGATCTTCAACATATCTATTCACGTGTGAGACTGTATATTTATGGATGGTTCGTAACTACTCGAAGCAGGTGACCTAATAATTCCAACAACTTATTATATGTTAGACTCTAAATGACCATGGTATCATATTAAGAAGTAAACTTTAAACCGATTTTGTAAGGTTAAATTATAGTTAAAGGAAACTACTTCTTAATATTATGATAAAATAATTTTATTTGGATATAGAATGAAAGTAGAAAACTAAATGAGTATCATCATTCTTATAGTGACATGCTACATTAAACACGTTTAAACTATGTTCCCACTTGTGAGTTAATTGAGAAGACTTCAATTAATTCAAAGAATGTCTCTGTCAACTTTTCTTGCCTAGTGGTTATTGTGTGCTTAATTAACTACGCATGAGTAATGCATTCCTAATAGTTTAATGGAAAGTAACAAAAAATGGTTTGATGGTTGGCTCTAATGAAGATTCATCCACTAATAAAGTACCAATGACTCCCCTTTCATGATGAACATAACACCAAAGATTCATAAACTGCAAAGTTTTTCTGCAAGCACTAAGCTTTCCCATGTCTTCTCTAAGATCCACCATGTCAAACGACCATTCTAAGTCAACCTTCGATGAGCATCGATGGGTGATTAACATCCGCAAAACCCTTGAAGAAGAGCTCGAGGAAGATGGTGAATTTGCTGTATCCATCTTCAGTGTGCCCAAGCTTCTCATGGCAAGTGATCCTGACTCCTATGTCCCCCAACAGGTGTGGTGTATGTTTCTCGTATTTAGATTAGTGTTTTGAACTATTGATTTGCATGTATGTATTAAGGTTGTTATGTTTTATGAATGATACATTGACAACTTGTTCGAGTATACAAACTGTGATTCATGATATGAAAAAATGATATTTTTTGAGGTTATAGACTAAAGAAATGAGGTTGTAGACTCGTGCAAGTTGCAATATATCACTTATCTTTATGTTTTTGCAAGGAGGTAGAAAGAAAGTCTCATATATATCTTTTGTATAAGGATTGATGTATCGTGAAGTACCTCTTATCTATTCATTTGTTTTTTGCATCGTGAAGTACCTCTTATCTATTCATTTGTTTTTTGCATCGTGAAGTACCTCTTATCTATTCATTTGTTTTTTGCATCGTGAAGTACCTCTTATCTATTCATTTGTTTTTTTGCTGATAAAATTTTTTTTTTCCGATAGGTTGCAATTGGTCCTTACCATTATTGGCGTCCTGAGCTATACGAGATGCAAAGGTACAAGATTGCAGCAGCAAAAAGATTCCAGAAGCGTCTACAAAGCTGCAAGTTGGAGACTCTAGTTGACCAATTGACCAACTTGGAGCAAAGGGTTCGAGCATGCTACCACAAGTTCTTGGATTTCAACGGGGAAACATTGGTGTGGATGATGGCAGTTGATGCCCTGTTCTTGCTTGAGTTCCTTCAAGTTTTCGCCATGCAGGAAGGAGCAAAGGTGCAAAGGGTCTCCTCCAGCATGTCGCATTTGGTGGACTATGCAGGGAAGAAATCAGCTCACAATGCAATTTTGAGGGACATTGTGATGCTTGAGAATCAAATCCCATTGTTTGTGTTGAGAAAGATGCTGGAGTTCAAATTCTCATCACTTGAAGCTGCTGATGAAATGCTGATCTTGATGTTCATAGGGCTGTTCAAAGAGATTTCTCCTTTCAAGATGATGGAGGAGTTTCCAAACATAAGGGTGTCAGAGAGTGTGCATTTGCTAGATTTCTTGTATGATGTGATAGTGCCAAAACTAGAACAACAACCAGACACAATTGAAAACGAGGTTGAACAAGAAGAAGAACAAATGGAAGGGAATGAAGAAGAAAGTGCAGATTCCAGCCATGTTAAGCAATTCTTTAATGAATTATGGAAGATTCTTTCAAAGTTAAACAAAGGGCCAATGAAGTTGATGAAAAAGGTATCTGTTTCTAAACCTCTCAAAGTCTTTGCTCAGTTGCCTTGGAAAATCGTGTCCAATCTTCCAGGGCTTAAGCTTCTGAAGCAACCTGTTGAAAATATGTTCTTCTCTCAAGAAAAAGGAGATGAAAAGGGAGAAAGTGGGAGTTCAAGCTCCAAGAGTCTCATGAACAAGCCTCCCTCAGTGGAGGAAATCACCATTCCTTCTGTTACAGATCTCTTGAACTGTGGTATTCGTTTTGTAGCTACAACAGGAAGCATATCAAGCATCAGTTTTGATGCCAAAACAAGAACTTTTTACCTTCCCACGATTGGTTTGGATGTTAACACTGAAGTGTTCCTCAGAAACTTGGTTGCATATGAAGCATCGGTTGCATCGGGGCCATTGGTTATAACCCGTTACACTGAGTTGATGAACGGGATCATAGACTCTGAGGAAGATGCAAGGATTCTGAGGGAAAAAGGGATAATTCTTAACCACTTGAAGAGTGATAAAGAGGTTGCTGACCTGTGGAATGGAATGAGCAAGTCCTTGAGAGTGTCAAGGGTGGCACAATTGGACAAGGTGATTGAAGATGTTAACAAGTATCACAATGGTAGAATGAAGGTGAAACTTTGGAAGTTCATGAAGAATTATGTGTTCAGTTCTTGGCAGTTTTTGACATTCCTTGCTGCCATTTGCCTCTTGCTCTTGATGGCTTTGCAAGCTTTCTGCTCTGTCTACACTTGCAGTCGTTTCTTCCAATCTGCCCTAAATTCCACTGATTAAATCATCTTTCATCATCATCTTAGTTTCACATCTTTCAAAATTTCTTCCTCTTTTCATATTGATCCACATTTTATTAAGAGATTATTTCTTCTTCATGTGAATGTGATATATTAGTTGTGGAGAATAAATTTGTTTCTTTCACTTTCGTTTCTTCTCTAACTCCTTGTTTAAGAAGAAGAAAAAACTTTGCATCTTTCGCACAATTTTTTTTTATCAGCAATAAAAAAAAATAAATAAATAGAGACCACTTCAGGGGTGGTCCAACCTTTATACAGAAATACTTGACACCAATCTCCTATTAGAACGCCTACCAAATTAGCAAAGGGATAATCATACCAACACTAACCAATTAATGAATCAACCTCATACAAGTCAGAAGATTTAAAACTCAACTAGAATAAGGGAAATAAGCAGAACGAGACTTTACATAAATCCAAGACCATACCTTTACTTGCACTGAAGCGAACACTTTAGACACATCTGTCACACCTCTATTGAAGATGACCGAGTTCCTATGTTTCCAGATTTCGCTGACAATGCCAACCCAAATTGTATCTTTTGCAGAATGATCTTATGTATTACCTAAGTTATCATAATTATTTATTATTTTTTGCTGGTTTACTAGTTTGTTGAACATTATTTTTGTCTTTGAGTAAAGTAGTTAATAGGGAATTTTGATTGAAGAATATTCTGTGTGATGCAGTACTAATGCATGAGCAACAATAATTATCCAAATTAATGCTTATCCGTTTAGACCTTAACGTGGAGAAACATATTCTATACTTTCATATGATCTTGAGCGTCTACTCCAAATCAAATTGTTATAATTTAATAAGTAACTTTGAACGCTTACACTCTTTTATGTTATATCTATAATTAATAACAATAATAAACTTTTAGATTTTTTTATCTTTTAATTGGTATCACAAACCACACTGCTATTTTATATCAACTTCCCACATCATTACACTAATAAAAAGGAACTGCACTATATACGTTTATATATACATATATACGTATATCTATATATACAATACATATATATATTGTTGGAGATCCCACCTCGATTAGAGATTAGAGTCTTTCATCGTATATAAATGTAAGTGGGTGTAAACCTCAACTCTATGAGCTGGTTTTATGGGATTGAGTTAGGCTTAAAGTCCACTTCGTAATATATATATATATATTAATAATCTAAAGCCTTTTTTTTTACATCAGCAATAAGGAAAGAACAATTTAAACAAGTTTCTGACTTCTGTTCTTTTTGTGTTAGTTGCATAAAAGAAAAATGTTTGGTGAATTTATTTGCAGGGGAGAAAGACAGTACAGAAAAATGATTATGTTTAATGAGTATTTAGATTATAAATTCATTTTTTTAATATTTAGAGTTCTTGGCAAGTGGATAATGTATCTTATTTTTCTAAAAGATTACGTAGTTTTATGATATGATATCAACTTTTATTTATTGTCTGAGATTTTTATATATGGTTGAAATATCTTTAATACTCCTATTTTATTTCATTGTTTATTATTGAAAAAAAAAACTTTAAGTAACTATCCAACCCTTTAGTATGATCTTACGTATCACTTCAAAATTAATATAAGAACTAAACCCCACTAGAATGTAAAAACTGAAATATTCCAAGTTTAAAGGAATTTAACAAAGCATGTGTACACTTCAAAAACATATATTTTATCCGTAAGATAAGATCAAAGAATGAAGCGTTGAGTTTAACTAATAATAAATGAAATCACCCAAAAAAATTTAGAAATATCCTTTTTTGCTCAGCCAATTATACTATTAATTTCCCTTACCCAAAGTGGCTATTCTTCCATATTTTACCATTATTTAAAGCCAAATCTTAGCTTTATGCAACTTTAGGTATAGTTGAAATGTTTTAATACATTTTTTAATGAAAGTGGGATTGTTGATAATGAGTTATGTCATGAAATGGACACTTTGATTACGAGAATTATGGGCACAAGGCAACTTCATAATTGTGCATTACTTAGAAGCAAGTGGAAGAGGTTACACATTTTACCTTTTCTTATGCTCAAAGATATCTTTCAATTAATAAAATTATTTTAATCAAAGTAAGGGGTCAACAAACAAACTTCACTTTTTTTCCTTTATTCTAAGTGCATTCCTCATGAAGAGAATATTGTACTTACTTTGCTCGTTTTTCTCATTCATTGGGCACATATATTATATTGTAAAAAAAAGGTAAAAGTTGAGAGAACCACGTTTTCAAGTTAAATAGTAACTTCAAAATTCAAGTATCAATGGTAGTGCCAACTTGCGATGAAGGGCAACGACTTTCGAAAATAAGCACGGGAAAAACATTTGTGTGAGGTGAAACAAAATATTGATAAATAAAATAGTTGACATGAATTATTATGTATAATTAAGAAGTTTTAACTCAATTTTATAAAATTAATTAGTTTTAATCTTTAGTCGATATAAAAATTTTAATATTTGATCGGAAACTGGAGAGTTTCAAGATGTCTTGGTATTTGGTATTGATCGATATATTTAAAATGCATTAAGATTAAATGATGATTGATAAGATTAAGTTGTATGAATAACTAGGTAATATATCTTTAATCATAATCCATATGTAATTTCGGCTCAACAGTAACAAAATTCATTACAGTCGTATAAATAGTTACAACAACAACAAAAAAATGTACATTATTATTACATATTTATTGTACCGAATATTGAACACGAACTTGAACGTCGAAACATCTTTTGCAGGTGTTTTATTAGCTGGAGTCAAATATAGTAAATAAGGAGCGAAGGAAGGAAACAAAGTCTCACCGGAGTAAAGGAGTTAGTAGAGGAGTGAAGAAAGATAGCATCTATCCATCAAAACTGAGGAGTCGGTGTAAAGTTCTCTAGTGCCATTTTGTACGAGAAAAAAAAAACTAAGTTTCATCTTCTTGGGTCCAAACACCTCCTTAATAAATACCTAAAACCTCCAAACAAATCATAAAATACAACTGTAGATGTGGCACTAATATCTCAAAATTTTGTAAAATAAATATAATTAATTCTTCTTAAAATAAGTATTAAGGAATAATTTATTTTTTTTAAATTATAAATATTACAAGTAAAACCCACACATTTTACCATGACTTAAAAGTACTCATTTAAAATTTATAAGAATAAAAAAATATTGTTATAAAATTAAAATCAAAACTCACTCATTTTACAAGAAATAAAAATGTAGTTAAGTCCAAAATTTATCTTTCGCAAAATTTTGATATAAATGTTTTCATTCAAGTGTGGTAATTTTAAAATTTTTATCCATTTTAAAAAAAAATAAAAATAGCGTAGATGTTTGAGTGAAATTTTAGCTGGCAGTAAAGAAGAGAAATTAAGAAATTTTTATAAGTAATATTTACACAATATTACAACTTACAAGATGATGAATAAGACATAAAATAGATTAAAAAAAAATTATAGAGTAGAAGTAGTTTAGTTCTCTATGTATTAATGTACTCTTTTTTGGCATATTATAAATAATACATATTGACTTTGTTAACATCATTCTTTTCGTTAATGGTGATGTTAAGCATAATTGGTTACTTGCGAATGTGGTGAGGTTAGGTGCTTCTAATTAATCATTAATTTACTTTGTTCTATGATTAATTTACTATGTTCTATGATTAATTTACTTTGTTCTATGATTAATTTACTTTGATTTAGATTAACATTGATGCACGCCACTCTAATCTTCACGTGTATCACTACACGTTAGTTTAAAATGAAGCAATTATTTTTAATGTATTCCTTATGTGCCACGTATCACTACCTAATGTATCCCTTTTAATCTTTTTTAATTTTTTTTATGTAAAATTATTCTAGTAAAATAATTTTCTTTTATAAAAAATACTTAAATATAAATTAATTAAAAATTTCTCAAGGTATTAATTAAGTGGTGTTAACAAAACACTTAACAAACACTTTTATATATATATATATATATATATATTAGTTTAAGAAAATTAATTAATATATAAGTGAGGAAGAAAATATATATTATGTATAGACGGAAAGAGAGAAAAAAATAGTCCCAAAATCTTCGATAATTTTTTAAAATTTTGCTAATAAACAAGAAATTTAGGTAAAAAAAAACTGAAATAATAAGAAAAACAATAAAATTAAAACGATAAATACAGAAACGAAAGTTCAAACAAATACTTTGTTTAAAGCATATACGTTACACTAATTAATATTAACCCATCAATACAATTAAAATTAAAACATTTTTAAATATTCAAAAGAACTTTTTATCACTACACTATTAGAATATTTCATATTTTGTAAAAAATTTATTACGAATATTTGATAAATTTTTTGAAATCCTATAAATATTTATATATATGTATGAAGAAACTCTAGTTACTTTTTATAGAAAATTTATAGAAAACATTTTAGGAGATATGAAAAATTCTAGAAGTTTTTTTATCAATAAGAAATAAATTAAATTTAGGAAAGTGTCAACTCTTAATAAAGAAAATTCTAGAAGTGATAAAATGATATTTATGGTTTATCCAAATAAAATTGTTATATATATATATATGTTTGTGTTTTTAGAAGAAAAAATATATTTTAAGTCAAGTTTTGAGTTAAATTATTAAATTTTTTTTGTTTAAATTTATTTATTTTAATTAAAAATAAATAGTGTAATATATTGAAAATTATGAATAACTTTTTTTTTATTAAAACATGCTGATAAATTCTTTGTTAGAGAGAATTTAGGGATTTAAAGATTGAAAATCGAGATTCCGAATAATTAATTTTACCTTTCTCAACAGAGTTTTCTATTTAAGTCAAATGATTGTGCCTCCCATATTTTAAAGCAGTAATATGATTAGATCTTTAACCTGATATAGTAACCAAACACCGCATGTGGTGGATTCAATATTGTCATTTACTAAATTCAAACGTTAACAAATTATGCATATACCATGATATCTAACTATAGTTTTTGTTGTTTGGCTTAAGGTTTTCTTCTTCTTTTCTTTCTCCATTTTTTCAAACACAATTTCCTTTTTCCTGTTCCCTATTGGAAAACAAACATCTTTAACTTCATGCATGAATCATTTGAATAGATAGCATCCTAAATTGTCATAAACCCAACCAACTTAATTAAGTTCATATTTGTATATGAGCATCCCAATCACAATTGCACCACCAATGTTGTGATTGGGAAGCTACTATTATTTCACCATAATTTTGAAATTAAGACAATGATTCGTCTCATTTCAATTCTTGTTGTTTCATGGATCTTGTTTTCTCCATGCCATGCAGAAGATTCTGGGTCCCCAAAAGGTTCACTTTTTTTTAACATTTCAATCACTAATATTAGCTTCTAAAAGGGTTTTGATATTGTATTTTCCCATGGTTTTGATATTACGTTTTGGTCTTGGATCACTTCTAAATTCCCTTTTGCTTGTTTTTCATTTTTCGATTGGTGTCTTGATTCTTTGATTTGTCTTTCTTCGCTATAGCTTGTTGTTGGCAATTGTTTTGAGCAGGGTTCGTTTTTTAGTAGTTGTCAGGAAGTTGTTGTGTTGTTGGGGTGTCTATGTTTCTTTGTATATGGGTTAGATCATCCTGAAATGATCCATATGTATATATTGTTTATTGCTGATAAAAAAATGGTTATTCACATACTTAGGATATTAACTTTCTCCTTCCTCTTGTATTACTTTCTAGCTGCTTTTAAACGATGGTCATGGTTGATATGGGAAATGTTTTGTTTATCACAGGAATCAAGAATGAATCTGCACCTGCGAATAACTCAAGAATACCATTAGCAGCGACGAGAACACACAGAATTGACCCAAGTAGGGATTTCAATTACTACGACGAGGGATGGGATCTTACCAATGGACATTATTTTATGGTGTGAACCTCTTGTTTTTCTTCCCACATGCATCCTCATTTTTACCCTAATGTTTTTGACAACCCATGATGCATTTTTTGCATTGTAATATTAAGCATCTTCCTACCCAAATACACTACTCTCCCCTAATATAACACTAAATAGTTAATTTGTTCAAGAGTTTGAATACAACAAAAGGTTCTTGAGCTCTTTAGCAATACATAACCTATATAATAGTTAATGAATATTTATGAGTTGTAGGTTATATATAGGCTTTTTTTATTGACAAAAAAAAAATGTCACTCATTTCAGAGGTGGACCAACCTTATATAGAACAAAGGAATAAAGAATTTTCACTCCAAGCAAAACAAAAACCCACAATTTTGACACCAATTACCTACACAAACAACACCAGCTAAAAACCTATCATTGAATGCCACCACAAAAGTTATCACCCTTCAAAGACACCAAGGACCAGTCCGACCAACCTATAAATCAACAATAACTTTTAATCGAATGCATACATACCAGAGGTTCTAGGCACCAATCAGAGAAGGAAAAGCCCACTGAAGAAACTTTAGCTGAAATCCAAGACCAAACCTTTAATTGTGCCAAGAAAAGATTCAAAGTGATCAATCACTCCACCTTTAAAACTACAATTAATCCTATGTCTTCAAATCTCACAAACCACCACAATCCAAATATTTCTCATAACGAGATTAAGAGATGTAGACACATCAAGCAAATTGAACATGAAATATGAAACAGGAGTAAGAAGGTTTACCGAACTCACTCCTAATCACACATAGTAGTAAAATGGAATGTAATATCTATCAAAGTTTATAATCATCTTCATCAATTTACATACTCTGACAGATATTACCTTAGACAACTCAATGTCAAATGAACACTAGTAACATAAATTTTGCATGTTATAATATTTTGTTTTCCCTTATGCTTATAATATTTTGGTTGAAGTGTAGTCTCTTGCTTTTTCTGGTATTCCTCCGGTTGCCATTGCTGCCTTCTGGTGTTTCATTGTGGCAATTTCCTTCACCCTTATAGCTTGCTTGCATTGTTGTGGCTGCTGCAAGAAAAAACGTAGGACTGATTACTCTCGAAAGACTTATGTAGTATCACTCATCTTCATCGTGCTCTTCTTGATCATGACAATGTAGGTCCCTTTAATCCCTTCACATATTTTTTGAAAAACATGTTGGAGTCCATGTGAGTGTTCACTTCCACATTGCAGAATTGGAGGGGTTTTCCTTTACATTGGACTGGAGAGATTCCAGAATACTGCAAATGATGTATCAGATACTTTGGTCATAAGAGCAAATACAGTTGTTGATATTGTTCAAAGTGTGATAACCAATCTTGCAGCAGCCAAGAACTTACAAGTATCTAGTTTTACTCTTCCAGATGATATCAAGCAAGGCATTGAAATGGCTGAAGATTTCTCCAATCAAACTGATATTATTAAGAGCCAAGCAGAGGAAACTGCAAGAATCTCAATGGAACTCCTGAATGCAATGTGAGACACTTGTTTGTTTATGATTAAAAACCCTTTACTTTGCGGGCTTTTATAGTTTGAGTATGACGATTATGTGGTGTTATTATGTTTCTCTGTTTATTAGTTTAAGTTTGGTTGAGTAAAGTAGTTGATTGTTCGGTTTGATTTGTAATAGGGTTAGACCACCTCTAAATTGATTCATATTTATTTATTCTTTTTTGTTGATAAAAAAAATACTATGTGAATGAATCCTAGTTTACTTGTAGGAAAAAAGCTAGCAATACATTCTCTACTATTCATTATAACTTATCAAAATTTAAGAAATGTTTAAGAAGTCTAAACCTATTGGGTGAGGATCTCTTGGTATTTGTATACGGGTTGAGATATCTCTGAAGTATTTTTTTTATTCATTTTATTCTTTGCTGATAAAAAAAATACCAAAATGTATATTTTTTTTGTGGGTTTCATCTTTTAGGTAACAAGTTTTTTCTATTTTTATATTTTTAATAAATAATTAAGTATGTTGCTAGCATATTTTTTTTTTCTTGTGAAGCATGGGTTAAGGAATTGGATTCATCTTACTGAACCAATGTCTGTAAATTCCAGAAGGGAGAGTCTGATCATTGTTGGCTCTATGATGCTTATTTTGGCAGCGATTGGCTTCAGTAAGTATGTAAAGTCCTGCAAGATCATTTCCTTTGAAGAAAAACTGCATTTGACTTATTATATTTTGTTTTCATTAATTATCATTGCAGTGATCTCTTTTTTTGGCTGGAAAGTAATCATTTACATGTAGGTGACTTAGTTCCATTTCTTTCTTTCTTTTTCTTGACTTAATTGTTTATTTTTTGTGATTTTTTTAATTCTTTCCAAATATACATTGCAGCTTGCTTTTCTTTGGGTGGATCCTGGTCACACTCACCTTTTTGTTGAGCAGCATATCTCTAGTTGTTCATAAGTAAGTTCCATCACATTATCACAACCATGTTTTATCTTCATTAATAGGCTTCTTATTTTTAGAATTTGGTCAAAGTATTGGCCACAGAAACTCTATTTTTCTAATTTGTGCAACTATTTTTTTTTATCAGCAATAAGGATTGAATAACAGGAATCACTTAAGGGTTGATTTAACCTTTATACATACCTATATAATATGAATCAAATCTCAGGTCTTCCAAACCACAAAAAAAGACAAAAAAAAATTCTACCACTAAAAAACCCAATTTGAATCTTCAATTTGTATATTTAATCTCTTTCTTTATTTTTGATTTGAGCTTCCAGTGGGGTAGCTGACACATGTGTTGCAATTGATGAATGGGTGGAACACCCAAGAAGTGAATCAGCTATAAGTAAACTTCTTCCTTGCATGGATGAGGCCACAACACAAAAAACCTTGGACATAAGCAAAAACACCTCATTCCTTGTGGTGAATTTGGTTAATACATTTGTAAATAATGTAGCCAACAAAGATATGCCTCCTACGCAGGCTGATAGGGATTTATATTACAATCAATCTGGTCCACCCTTGCCCCTCATCTGCAATCCATTCTTCCCTAACATGTCTGAAAGGCCATGTGATGCATTGGAAATAAGCTTAAGGGGTGCACCTACAGTAAGTTCATCACTTCATTTTTACTATTCACAAAATTATGTTTAATCATACTTTAGAGTTAAATATGTTTTTCGTCCATGCACTTCTATGCGAAATTGTTTTTCGTCCTTAGTCCACACTTTAAACGTCTTGAATATTTTTTTCAGCAATGAATAAATAAAATAAAACGGAACACTTCAGGAATGTTTCAACCCTTATACAAGATGCTCAAGGCTCACCTACATTAGCAAACCAAGAGCAAAGAACAACTACTACAATATAGCACCTTTCAAGTTCCAAACCTAACAATGCCCTTAATCTTATGCAAAGGAGTAGAAACTACAAGCCCCAGAAAACATAAACGACCAATCCAAAAAAATCACAAACACACCTAACACAAAACGTATAAATTCTTACACCCAAATGAGGCCAAAGAAAAAACTAAAACAATAGAATGTAAATAACAAAACTTCTTTCTTTCATTACCTCAGGATCCATCTCAATATTTGTAGTAAGGAAACTATTAGAACGAGTTCTTACCAGTTTTTTATGTGACAAACAATAAAATATTTCATACTAGCTCATTGCTAACATTATAATATTATAATAAAGTCCATGCTAAAAAAAATACTAGTAAAAGCCCATTTCAATAGTTTTCTTATTACAACCTAAGAGGTCTAGAGTTTGGACGGTCTAGAATTTGAATTAAGGACAAAAACCAATTTCGTGTTAAAGTAAATGAAACATATTTAATCATTTCCTTTATTATTTTTCACAAACTATATTATATGGTAATTTTGTTTATATATGTACCTTGGTGGTGATACATGAGGACTAATCTCAACAACCTCCTCCTTTCCAATCATATGCTAAACACTGTTCTTTTGCCTATATAAGCTGTAATTGAAACATAGTATATTAATTTGTGGTGGTTTTTATTTAATGGGCAGGCATATGAAAGTTTTTTATGTAATACATCACCATCTGGTCTATGCATTACAATGGGGAGATTGACTCCTTCTCTGTACTCAAAGGTCATGGTGGCTACCAACTTGAGTGATGCACTGCATCGACATGGTCCACTCTTAGCTCGATTAGTAGATTGTTCTTTTGTTATAGAAACCTTTGATGATATCAATAAGGAAGATTGCCCTTCATTCAAGAGAAACAGCCACCAGATCTTCATTGGCTTGTTGTTGGTTTCAACTGCAGTAATGTTTTCTGTGATTTTGTGGGTAGTTTTTGTTAAAGAAAGACGACTTCAAATGTCTGCCAAGAAGTTAAGGAAAACACTCGATGTAGATAGTCAAGATCAAGAAAAACCATTAGCAGTACACGAAAATTCTGAAATAGAAACTAACTTTAGAGACTAAAACAACTAGTTACTATATTGACTAAATTAGATATCATTTTATAAACTAACAAAATTATTGGTATCTAAAGTAGTTTCTATTACTAATAAAAATTTACAAAGTAGTTTTTAAATTGGTATCTAACCATTAGCTACTAAGGTTTATCTACTAAATACTTATAAATATTCCTGAAGTGGTTCATACGTATATATTGTTTTTTACTGATAAAAGAAATAATTACTTATATTCTAAATTAGTCTCTATTAGTCCTTTAGAAACTAATTTAGAATCTAAAATATTAGTAGTTAAAACCTTGTTAGTTAATTTATATACCAATTTAGAAACTATTTTATAATTTTTTTATTAATAATAAAAACCACTTTAGATACCAATAATTTTTATTCTATAAAACCGTATCTAATTTAGTTAATATAGTAACTAATTATTTTTAGTCTCTAAATTTTATTGTTATTTAATGATTTTATTGTAATCTGGAAAATAAACTATAATCTCTCCAATATATAATCTCTCCAATATGGAGCAACTTACACTTTAATAAAAGGTATTAATTAACTTGATAATAATAAGATGTGGTGAATCATTTAAATTAGAATGGAACTCCACTGAAGATAGTGAATCACATCTTTAACCGTTGTACTTAATGCATTTTTATTAAAAAAAATAAAAATAAATATGAATTAATCTTATTATAAATCAAATAAAAAACAACCAATAACTTTACTCAATCAAACTTAAACTATCAAACAGATATACAGACTAAAACATTGAGTCTTATGTTGCCGACGTTAAAAAAAATCAATTTCTAAAAATAACTTTTATTAACTAATGAAGAATACAAATAATTATAAAAATATTTCTAGATTACTTAAAACATTATTGGGTTTTTAGTAGAAAGAATGTTAAAGTAGGAGAGATATTAAATATATGAAAGAAAAGGTAGTGAAGGGATATATATAAAGTTATTAAGATGGGTGTACCTATCCATTATATTGCATATTTTTAGATTGAGATTGAAAGTGAGAATTAATTTACTTTAAGGTCAAACTGATTATTAGACAACAATGATTTTATTTATTAATTATTATTGGATATTTATTGAAAGAAAGAGAATAATGCATTTATTGGTGTTCTTTACAAAATCTTTGTAAAAAATTTGAGTTACCACACTTTACAAATTTTGTTATCAAAAGGAAGTTGCATTAATTAAAATTTGAGCATATTATAGAGAAACTTGAGATCATTTTTAGCTATGTATTAATAACCAAACTATTTTAGTTTAACTAGAATGCTTTTATTTTCTTTCTTTTTTTTACTATTTTTGTACAGTTTTTAACTTTCTTTACATAATGTTTGTTATATTTTTTAAACATCACTTACATATTTATATCTATTAAAAATAATATATAAGTTATTAATGTAATTTTATTTTTTACATTACTTTGACAAGTAATTAGACCTTCAATATAAACTTAATATGTCAATTTAATAGTAAGAAAATCTTATAATAATAATAATGTGACATGAGATATTCTACTCCAAGTTTTAGATAAATATAAATAAAAAAATATTAAAATATGAGTGCTCTAAGTTTTTTTTTAGGTGTTTTTTATTGATTTTGAGTTAACAGTTAGTAAGATTATTAGTTCTTTATTTTGAGTGAAACAGTTGCTAAGTATACGGATTAGATCACTTTTTAAATGATTTATATTTATTTATTTTATTAATAAAAAAATCTTTACAATAAGATTTTAAAATATAATATTTACTTTTTGAGTTTGGCATTAGTTAAGATTATTTTGAGTTTATACATGATAATATTTACTTTGAGAGAATCTTAAATATTTTTGAAATTGGTTTTTTTAAACATTATAATTGATTGAATACATTGTGTTTGTTCAAGTAGACATTCACATATAACTGATTAGTTTATGTCATAATTAATTATCATAAATGAGATAATTGATTATCTATAACTTGATATAAATATTTGTTGATAATCATATTTTTCCTTTTTATTATGTTTTTGTGTGATAAGTTTTTATCTAATTGTAATGTTATCTTTAAATATTTTTATTTATTTATTATTAATTATTGTATAAAGATTGAACTATCTTTAAATATTCTTAAAACCGTATCATTAAAACTTATGTTGATTGAAACTGAATATAACTTAAATAAAATTGAACCAGAAAAAAAAAATATTTCTTCTTTATTAACTTCTTTTCTCTTAGTAACGTATAATTTATTATTTCTTACAAAAGCCTTAATATTAATAAGAAACAAGTTTATTATTTGCCATATATTACTTTAAGTAGATAAAATACTAAATACAAAAAAAAAACATAGAAGGAAATAAAATCAAAGTAGATAAAATGTTAAATACGATGTAAGTTTTAATCTTTTAAAGATAAATACAACTAAGTTTTCTTGTTTCCCATGAAAGAAGTTTAATAATCTTGATGGAATATTATAAAATAAGATTTTCTTCTAATATTTATAAATCTTGATTTAATATCACAATTATTTTTTAAATTCAAATTTAATCGAAGCTGGAGAAAATGTTTTTTGCTCTGAAACGCATGCTTTTTTGTGGAAAAGTCAAAGGAGCTAGCGTGTAGAGGAGGACGTTAATCCATCATCCTTTACACGCTTTGTAATGTTACTTTGATCGTTTCACAGTAACGGAGCGCTAATTACTTGAAATTAGTCGCTAATTTTTAATTAATTTTCCATAATTTCTCTCACCGTTTGTTAGTCTCTGAAGGTTAGAATTGGACCAAAACCTCTCCTATAAATATTTATATGTTTGTGATTTGCGAATAATTTGTGTGTGTTTAGCGTGAAAAAGTAGGTTATTACTCATATGTGAGATTGATTGGTTCATTGATTTCGCAATTAACTTTGATGAATTAGGCGGAGAAGACTGAGTTCTCTGGAAGCTCCGATTCGGAGGAGGAGCGGCGGAGGGACGGCTCCTCTCTGGCTCTGCTACTCGTCTTTGCTCCGCCTCTGCTAACTGCCTTTGGTTATAGCTGATGACGGTAGCGTCTCTCTGTTTTCGTAGTTTCTTCTTTCAATTGCTTTCTTCTTTTGTTTATTCGATTATGTTACTGAATTGGTGGAATAATTTATCTCTGGTGATTCTGATTGAAGACGTTGCTCCGTGCAAGAGTTGAATTGTTTGGAACTTGAATTATTTCAATGGAATGATAGTTTTTGTAATTGATGATGATGATGATGATGGAATTGGAATTTCTGGTATGTGTTGAATTGTGTAATGCTTGTTATTTTGAAAATAAATGGAGAGTGTGTGCTGGAGTTGTTTGTAGAGTGCTGTAGATTACCGGGAGGAGGCTGAGGTTTGAGGAATTGATAAGGAAATATATATATGTATATATATATATATATATAACCTATGTCTTCTGTTATTTTTTCTAGAATTTAGTTTCTTGAGATGAATATGACTTTATTAGAGTATAACATGAGAAATCAACAACCTTCCATCCCACAGTTAGCTTTTGACTGAGTCAAGTTGATCTTTGAAGGATTTTTATTTATTTTTTCTGATGAAATTCAATATGTGTCTTAACAAATGAGATACCATTGTGCTATTCTTGGTTTTGGAGTTATCTATTTATCAATTCTGAGCTCTAAGTTTTCAGCATTATATGTAAGTTGTAACATGTGAAGCATTTGTTTGTCTCTTTAACACAAATCGTCCATCTACTCTATATTTGGTCACTCACTTCAACAACTTTACTCAGTTCCTTTAGGAATAAAATTTATCATAATTTTAATGTTTGGTGTGGTGTGGTTTAGATAATTTCTAAATATTCCTGTTTTGAGGATATGTCCCGACACAACTGTAAAGTTGCCTTGTGTGATCAGTTAGTCACAGATTTGAATCTAAAATCAACTTTGTATATACAAGGGGAAGAAGGTTGCATACAAAGACCTTCCCTTATCCATTCGTGAAGCAAGAAGCCTTTAAGGGTGCTTGGGTATGTTAGTTTTTTGCAAATATTCCTGTTGTATAGGGTCATGTGACTTGCTGTCTCTTTGGCATTTCCAATCTGGACAAGAAGGTTTCATCTCTTGTTTCTACTGATTTGTATTTTGTCTATGTTTTTCTTTCATAGTCTTCAAATGGAATGTCTTTCTTGCTAAGCTTGAAAAATTTAGATCCCCTTGAAGGACAAGTCTTTTGTTTGGACAATGATTTAGTGAAATTAATACAGGTGACGCGCTACAGCTTTATAGACCTAAGAGTCATCTATCTATCTGTTTTGTGCAGTTCTAGTTCAGAAAAACTGCTGACTTATCTTTATATCACATTGATGCCAAGTTAGTTTGGGAACTATTGAGGCTGGGCACATCTGGACATTAAGCACTTATTCAATAAGTTTCTTTTTATAAGCCTAACTGAAAAGTTCAACCTTGAAATTCACTGAGATTTTGGAAATTGGAGAGATTAAAGATGGCAAAACTTTATGCTTGTAGTTCATTTTTGTGCTTATATGGTATTTGTTACTATCAACCCATAGCAACAATATTATATAATGTCTTTTGTGTGTATATGTACCCCCTTTACATGTTTCCTTATCTGACTTGATTATAGCATTTTGTCTTCAGGTGCTTCAGGTGATTTGAATTTGATGGATTCCAATAATTGGAGACCTAATCAGGGTAATAACCCAACCATGGATACAAACGATTGGAGAGCTCAACTACCACCTGATTCACGCCAAAGAATTGTCAACAAAATGTAAGCTTCAATTTTAACACTGTATTCTTGAGGTTATTTGATTAGTTCTTTTAACTGTTGTGGCATATCAAAGGAAAATTAATAAATAAATAATGAATCCCTGGATTGACAACATTTCCAGAAAGTTTTTTTTGTTTGTCTTATAGAAAGAATTCTATGCAATATTATTATTGTTGTTATTATTATTATTATTATTATTGTTGTTATTGTTATTATTATTACAAAGTGAACTTTAAGCCTAACTCAACCCCATAAAACCGGTTCATAGGGTTGAGGTTTGTACCCACTTATATACAATGAAATTTCTTTATCTCTAGTCGATGTGGGATCTCCAACAATTATTATTATTATTATTATTATTATTGTTATTGTTATTGTTATTATTATTTTACAATTTACTATACAACTTATTTGGTCTTGGTGTTGCATTGCATAACTTGATAGAATATACCTTTCTGTATCATTAGTGAGCATTTGGTCTGTCCTCTAAATGTGGAGCACTTCTCTTTCATTTATTTTGGAGATTTAGAAAGAGAAGGGAGAGCAATGCTTTGCCGGTTTAATATCTTTGTAACATTTTGGAGCTTTTGGTTGAAGTGCCATTATAATTAAACAAAAGATCTGTCTTGAGTACACTACATCTGGATTTTGTATTTGATTCCTCCATAATGTGCTTTTTTTTTTGTTTCACAATTTTGGTTACAAATAGATATTTAGGTATGTTTGTTTGAAGACATATTGTATTTTCAGGAAATATAAACAGAAGAAATGTGGAAGAATGAAGACGTGATAGGTAGTTATCATAGAAAATAACTTTCATTTTCATGAGAATGTAGAATACCCATATTTCATTATGTGGGAAGAAAGCAAGATTTTTATATTTTATATTCCTGGGAATCCACAATATACGAGAATGAGTTTTCAAAACTTGTACAAAATATGGGAAAGTGATATCCCCTAATTCACTTTCTTGGGAATAATTGGTGATGCCTTGAAACAAACACAACCTTATAGACATTAGGTGAAAGGTTATCGTAGCTAAATCCCTTAATACCTGAGACGATGTTATTAAGACCATCATGGCAACTCATTAATCCTACTCTCTCTCATAGGTTGGGTGTGTGGACTTTTTCTATGATTTCATCAACTTTTTACAGATAACCGTGTTCTGTCTTTTTAGGATTGGCCGATATTCTTAACATCTCCATCCTTCCATTATCCAATTGTGAAACTATTGTTTTTCTTGGTGTAGAATGGACATATTAAAAAAACATCTTCCTGTTTCTGGTCCTGATGGATTGCATGAACTTCGGAAGATTGCTAAAAGGTTTGAAGAGAAGATTTTTACAGCTGCAACAAGCCAGGTACGTCCATTTTGAAAATTGGGGATCCTCCATTTCTTCTGTTGTTACGTATGCAAATATATAAATATGTATGATGAATTATTGATGGTTTGACACAGCACTGGTGTTCTGTCCTTTTTCAGCCTGATTATCTACGGAAAATATCTATGAAGATGCTTGCAATGGAGACTAAATCCCAAAACACCATGGCTAACAATATGCCACCAAATCAAGTTGGCCCAAGCAATAATCCTACAGATCAAGGTTAGCTTTTAATAGCCTTGGTTTGGTGATGATATTATGATGTGGTACCAAGTGTCAAATCCTAATTAATTTATGTATAAGTATTGGGAATAGTGTATTCAGCTCTCCTAAGTTTGGAGAATTTGCAAAGTACAACCAAGATGTATCAATTATCCCATAAGCTTTTGTCAGTACACTAATATATCCTTCTGGTTAACCTATATTAAATCCTGTTCCGGCCGGTTGACCTGGGTCGTCTTTATGCGTGGCTTCGTTCTAACAAGCTAGGGGACCTTCGTTCTGCCACGTCTGTGTGTACCTGAAAAGGAAGAACAAAGGGGCGCCCTCGCGGCCGTTTGCACTCCGACGATCAAGTCAGCTAGCGAGAAACACCAAAGTAACTAGAAGCTGTATAATAATCTCAACAACTGGAACTGTGTAACTAAATTGTGTAGCCCTAATTGCCTTGTGCTCACAGCTGGGTGTGCCGTCA
>Ga0123342_1004692_pt1 | contig 20578 bp, 8 predicted proteins | sample Turbeawhitnodule_FD_89960 | JGI IMG/M metagenome (GOLD analysis project Ga0123342, IMG submission 89960) | Root nodule microbial communities of legume samples collected from Mexico - Turtle bean Mexico white nodule | ecosystem: Host-associated > Plants > Roots > Nodule | place: Mexico: Nepantla...
AAAATATATATATATATATATATATATATATATATATATATATATATATATATATATATATATATATATAATCATTAAATTTATATTAATAATTACTTGTACAAAATAATATGAATCAATTTTGAATTAATATTCATTTTTTTTCAATTTTGAAAAATATTTTTATATTTATAATTTAAAATTATTTGTATTGTTTTAATTTGTTCTTTTAATGATACATTAATATTATTATTATTATTATTATTATTATTATTATTATTATTAATTACTATTAATTTTATTCGTTGTTTATAATACGAAAAAATAAATTAAAGATTGTTTTTTATTCATCATTTATCTAAATAATTTCCTGTTGCTCTAATTTTTAGAAGGAAAAAACCAGCCTATATTCATACTCTAAGAAATAAAATAAAAAATTATTTGTTTTCAAAGTGGAAATAATGTAGTCCTATGTTGAATTTATGTAACTCTTTGTAATTTTTTATACGTTGTAGTTTTATGATGTATTGTGTGGGTTAAATGGATGAAGAAAATTGACTGGAAAATATGAATTTGGTTGATGAATGTAGAGACTTAGAAGATGTGAGGTCTTCTAATTAATTCTAAGCTAGACACAAAGTTACTGCTAACAAAGAGTGGGCAAAGAAGACAATTTCTGCACAAACTTGGGCAACTTTCTTTAGTCAATTCTAAACTAATTTAAGAAAGACCTAACACACTTATTTATAGTGCTAAGGGCAGTCAATGTGCAATTTTTAACCCTAAAAACTCTCCTCTCCTATGGTGACAAATGACTTCCTATCATTGGAGCAAATCCTCTCAAATTAGAGTTTGGAAAATGACCATTCTTTATTGGTGGAAATCCTCTGAATTAAGGGGACGACATGTGGACCTCCATGTCTTCATTGTCACTCCATGCTTTCTATTTGCACTTTATACATTTATTTGTGCAGCCCAAATGGTCTAGAGTTGCATTGGGTCTAAGGAGACCCAATTGTAACCCTAACTAGACTCTCTCCTCCTATTTACCCTAAGACAATTTCTTCCCGCACCCCTACATTTTTCTTCCTGCACCCCACAGTTTTGTAAATTTTGAAACTGACCCCCACAATTTCGGGATCTGGGAGTGTGCTACGGATTCATCAATCTGGAAGTGAATCATGTTGCATTCCGGATGATGGGGTGTTCTGGAAGCAAAGTTTGCATAAATTATTGATTTCCGGATTGCTGATCTGGAAGCCTAATTTCTATTACGGATTGGTGGATCCAGAATGATTTTTTTCAATTATGGATTTCTGAATCCGGAATGCATATTTTGAATTACGGATTGGCCGATCTGGAATGGTTTTTTCAATGGATGTTTTGCATTTTTTTATTTTGGATTAACACTATCATTCATGTACTACCGGAAGCATCAATCCCTCAATAGCACCACCAAGTGTTTCTAGGACTGGTATGGTTGGAAAGGAAGTGGCCAAATGAAAGAGAAGAAATGGTTGTGAAGATTGGAAGTGCAGCTTAGTTACGTGAATGAAGAAGTAACACAAGTTAATGAGTGAGTATTTTGTTGGAGATGGCTTGCTGTTGATTATTCCCGACAGCACTATGTGGGTTTCATAAGATTTTCAATCAACTTTAGTAATTATTCTTTTTCAAAGGCTTACTTTATGAATAAAGACACCCAAGTATCCATTTCCCATTTTCTTTTTTCTTTATACAGAATGACTTTATGTCAATAAAGGACTGATGGCCAAAAAAGCAGATGTTTACAATTACAACTTTATAGAAAAGAAAGTGATATATTTGCAAAACTATGAAATGTGATTTCTATAGCTACTTTAATCCATTTAGTGAATTTGGATGGCTAACTGATGAATAAACTACTTTAATTCCCAGTGATGATGTGTTGTTAGAGGTTGCTGTGAAGTATTATTTATAACACATTCTATCCAACAGATTTTTTACTATTCATTTTACATGATTAGCACAAAATTATGGAAAATATTAATACTATGGTAAGCCACAAGGAAATGCCTTTTTCCTTTGATACAGTGAGCTTAGTGTTTGCAAAAGCATCTCCTTGCCGTGAGCATATAAATCAAACATTGGTCTTGGTGCTTAGGTTTCTTTGGAAGGCAACTCTGTTGTTTGTTTAATAATCCCAAACAATAAAGGACTTTTTCATCAGACATTTTACAAGTAATTTATTTTGCTGTTAAATTAGTGTGACCTCTGGCATTACCTCACCCAACAATATCCTCATAATCTGGTTGTTTATTAAAATGGCAAACAACATGTATATGTTTAAAATATCATTTGAAATTTGTTTATCAGTCAAAAGAATAAAATTAATACGAAATACAAAGGGGTGCTTTACCCTAGTAGAAAGCAAGATGAGTAATCCCTTACTCTGATTACAATAAAAAGAACTCCCCTAATCTCATTCCTAACTGGTCTAAAATTTGGCCTAACCAGTTCCTCATGATAAAAACTGGTATGAAGGGCAGTAGCAAAAAACAAGAACCAAAAAATTGTGTTTATCTAAACAAGTTATACGCCTATGTTATGTTGGTAGCAAAATCATTGCCTCCTCATCCAGGTATAAATAATACAGAATGAACTATTTTGTTGATTTGGGTTATAATTGCCTGCAGAGTGCATCCCTCTGACTGTTTTCCTTGAGCCCAATTAACCACTAATGATATACAGTGCCAATGCCAACTTCTGATATCCCAACTAAAGATTCCAATTCTTGGCAATCTGTGAATTTGGTTGCTGCTTTAACTCAATACCTGGAACTGCATAACAACAAATAAAGAAACCCTTATGAACTGACATAACAGTAATGACAAAACAGTAGAGTGGAATCTTCAGAGTACAAGGATGAGTAAACTGCCATTACAGGGCTATGTATTGCAGGATGCCCACTTTAGCTATGCTATGGATGAATTTTTTTAAGAATAAAGAGATGAACAAGCACCCCAGAAGCAATAAATAGATAATGTTTGCTGTATAAGCTAGACATCCTATTCCAGCTAGCACCTTGCTCGTATTGGAATGCTATAAGCACTGCAAACCGCAGCTACAGAACCATAAAAAATAGACCAACATATTGGTTATCTCTCCACCATCTCATTGACATTCCTTCTACCCAGCTTCTTAAAATTCTTGGCATATGGGAGTCCTAATTATAACTTCTAATGCAAAACATTGGATTAAGAATCCAGTCTACGAAAGAATAAGTAAAGGAATGCACCTTGTGCTTCATCCGAAACCAGGATTTGAGTTGAGCCTTCTGAAACACCTCCTCTGCATCTACTAGCCTTTTTTTTGAATACAAAAGCACTTATCTAACCGTTTTCTTGCTATACAGTGACACGGCAACCATTGCGTTAATCAGATCTTCTGCTTCTTCACCTTCCAAACTGTAAATTTGCTGAACAAAAATATATAAAGATTCATAAATATATGAAAATCAAAATTAATGGGATAGGGGAGGATAAAAGAAGATCAATGAATACACTGTAAACAAAGTTCTAAACAAGCAAAGCAAGTCAAGAAAAATATGAGAAGGCTATAAAAAAATATAAAATTCAGTTACCTGTTCAGTGTTCTACTGATCACAAAAGTCAAGCCACCTAAATAGTTAGGAGCACCTTCAGGGATTTCCTCTCCTTCAAATTCCATTATTTTTTTCAACGCATGCCCTCATTTCAATTAAGCCAATGGAAGCAGAAACTGAACCTGCACTCTAATTTCAAACCTCACAGAAATATCTGCATTTGAAAAATGGGAAAAATCACAAAAAATAAAAGAAAATGAAATATACAACAGCATCACACTCACATTTTTCTCAGACTGGGGTTTATCCGAAGACAAGAATATCGATAATGAAACATTACAAAGACAAGAAGTTGATGCGTGGAGAAAGTGGTGAACTAGATACTAAAATATTTGCACTAAATAAGATTGTATTTGAAATGGTTCAAAGATAGTGTGGAGGATTGGCACCTCATGAAAATGTAGGCATGTGAGAATTCGTGTCTTAGGAATTTCCAATTTCTGCTTCGTCTTTTATGTTTACTTGTTCGCCATCAACCAGTATAGTTTTAATGTGAGCAATCTTTTTCCAGTCTTCACCTCCTTTCTTGCACCGTTGTTTGAGCAATGGGCAACATTCAATTTGGAGAGTTGAAATGGATTTGGGCAGACCCTCCTCTGGGAAGCATTGGAGTATTGGACAATTATGAATAACCAATTTCTGAAGAGAGGAGAGGTGAAAGAAACTCCTGTAGTTCAGTTTCTTAAGTTTTGGACAATCATTTATGCGTAGCTCAGTAAGAGAGAAAGAGAGAAAACCATTACATGGAAAACACTCCACTTCCTGTTTTTGAACAGACAAAAGTTCTATGGAAGGATCATTGGTTTCCGGAAGCCCCTCTAGTGAGGCAACAAGTTTGGAACATTTCAAGAAATACATTTCTTTTAGATTTGGTGGCAAACATCCCTCAGACAACTCCACTTCTGGACAATCATATATATACATAAATATAAGAGATGGAAGGAGGACAGACATGCGTTTAGGCAATGATTTCAATTTATCCAATTTTTTAATCCAAATTCTCTCTATCTGCGGTGCAAATAATCCTTCATTGGGAAATAATTCAAATTCAGAGCATTTTTGAATTGTCAGAATCTTCAAATGACCATGAGGGTGCACCTGTGATATCATTTGTAGGTTATGACATTCGTTAAAATAAAGCTGGCGGAGTTTTGGGAATAAGTCTAGAGGGAAGTTCGTGAGAGAGTCACAAGATTGATTGATATTCAATACTACAAGGAAATGGTAGTAATGGTTTATGGGAATGTTCATGCCCGAACAAGAATAAATATACAAGAATTCAAGAGATGTCTTCGTCTTCACACCTTCAATTTCCACCACCCTTGGAACTGAAGCCCCAAGTTGTTCACACTGCTCAATAGTTAGATTCTTCAAATGAGGAAGGTGCTCTGGCAAGTGCCCTTTGAGTTTGGGACAATTCCACAAAAAAAGACTTTGAAGACTTGGAAACGCACCTGTCATGCATTGCCATTCTTCCCATTCCGTCATATCCTCAAACTCCAACTTTTCCAAGGATGAAAAAGCAGAAGAGCTAAACCCGTAAAAATCAGCATCTATCCTTACTATCTGATGAAGGCCGGTAATTTTCAACTCCTTGAGAGAGGTCAAAAGTCCAAGGGAAGGCAACCATTGACAATATTTACAATTATCCAAGTTTAAGGACACCACATTCATTAGAAGTTTATGAGAAAACCAACGTGGAAATTGTGTGCCATAATAGTTCAGGATTGAGAAATGCTCCAAATGTCTGGAAGGTTGCAGATTCTCAAGTACTTCTCTTTCTTTTATTGAATCCTCATTGTTTCGGTTTAAATTCCATTCTAAATTTAATCCCACAAGATATGTTTTATTCTTCAAATCAGCAGCCAATGCATCACAGGGATTCACGATATTTTCAAGATTTTGAATTGATAGCTTTCCATGAAGATCAAGTTGTCCTAGTTGTTGAATACTGAACTCATTACTACTTTTTCCAACCCTAAACCCACCCGTCCATACTTGAAGATTCTTCAACTTTCCTGAAAGCACTAGACCTTTTATTAAGGTAGTTCCCCTAAGTTCAAGGCGACGCAAATTAGGAAGTTGATCCAAAGTCGAGGGCAGTTCCCACAAATTGAGACAAGTGTTCAGCTTCAACACTTGCAAATTACAAAGTGAACATGTTGAGTCGGGAAGCCTCTTTATAATGGTACCTGAAACGTCTAATGAACGGAGATGTATAAGATCGGCTATAGTATCAGGAACCTCTTCTATGTAAGTACAACAAGACAAAGATAAGAGTCGTAAGAACTTAAAGTTTGAGATCAACTCTTGTATTGATATCCCACAAGTCCTAAATGTGGAAAGAAATGTTCGTAGCCTTTTAGCATCACATACACTCCAATACTCATGACCTTCACTACGATTCATTATAGCTGAAAAGTGACGGGTTGCCTTTGGTACACTTCCTCGTCTATCAACACCCAACCTGTAGCAAATTTCACCAGAAACATATTTTGCCAAATCATTCAGAAGGTCATGCATCACAAAACATGGTTTGTTATGCATTATGTCTTTTGTAATTGAATGTTGAAAGAATGACCTTGATAATAGATCATTGAAGTATTGTTCACCTACTTCTTCTGGAGACTTACTCTGTTGAGAGCATTGTAAAAAATTTTCAGCCATCCATGAGAGAATTAAGTTGTCCTTGTCAAACTTATGGCCTTTGGGAAATAACGCACAATAAGCGAAACATCTCTTGAGATGAGAAGGAAGATGGTAATAGCTCAATAACAAAGCAGGAATTATTTTACTATCTGCTATTGGTAAGTCCCATATGTTACTTCTCAGTACACCTTCCCACTCTGCAACAAATGACTTTGACTGTAAAAGACCTCCTACCGTTTCAAGGGCCAGAGGCAGTCCTTGGCACTTTTCAACTATCTTCATGCCAATCTCCTTTAACTCAGAATTCAACTTAGAGTTGTCATCTTTCCCTGCATGTTTAGCAAAAACTTGCCAGCTATGATCTTTTTGTAACTGCTTTAGTTGGTGTATATGGTTTGACTCCAAGGTAGAAGCAACTTTGTTACTGCGTGTTGTCACGAGAATTTTACTTCCCTTAACTCCATATTTAAGAGGAGTTTGCAATGATTTCCATTGGTCTCGATCTTCATTCCAGACATCATCCAAAACCAGGAGAAACCTTTTTTCTTTCAACAATTTTTTCAATCGTCCCTGAACCATTTCTAGGTTTCTGCTATCATCAGTTGACTTATGAATTGCCTCAAGAATTGCTCTGGTTAACTTGAAAACATCAAATTCATCAGAAACGCATACCCATGCTTTGATAGCAAATTTAGCCTCAATCATTGGGTCGTTGTATACATGTTGAGCAAGTGTGGTCTTACCCATCCCGCCCATAGCAACAGTAGAAACTATTGAAAGATGATTATGATTTCCATTATCTGATGTTAGCCAATTAAGGATCTTTTCTTTGTCCTCATCTCTGCCATAAATAACCTCCTCAGCCACCAACGATGAGGATTCATTTCTTTTCCCTGACACATTATTACCCGACCCAGATCCAACACCACTAGAAATTTTGAAATCTTGAACAATCTTTTGGTCTAAGAGAGATTCTAGATCTTCTAGGAGTTCTATCATATTGGATTCAAAACTGCTTACCTTGCTAGCACTGCTATGAAATTCAGCTTTCAACTCACTTTTGAAGAATTCATAGTCTATTTGCTCCAACAGATCCTCCGCATCATACAACGCGTCTCTGACCTCATGAAGCCATTCTTTGACCAATGAATTAGTGAACTGCTTTTGTTCTGCATCATCAATCACAGCATTGATGTCCATCAGCTTCCTCTTCAACTTTTTCAGCATCCTCACATCAAGCTTTCTCCCACCAAAGTAGTCGAGAAGTTGATGAGAATCGAGCTTGTCAAACAGGACTTGGAGAACAGCACCAAAAAGAGCACCACCGAGAGTTTCTGGGACTGGCATGGTTTGAAGGGAAAGTTGGGAAATGAAAGAGAAGAAAGGGTTGTGAAGATTGGAAGTGCAGCTTAGTTAAGTGAACGAAGGAGTGACAAAAGTTTAGGAGTGAGTCATAGTTGATCATTCCGACAGCACCAAGTGGGTTTCATAACATAATATTTTCTACCAACTTTAGTCAATTACTCTATTTCAGTGGCTTACTTTATGAATAAAGACACCCAACCCACTTATTACATCTTACATGACTATTAAATGGAATCATTTCCCATTTTTTTCTTTCTTTTAGCATTAAGAATGAGTTTATGTGAATAAAGCAGTGATGGCCAAAACTATGAAATGTGATATCTAAGAATTTAGATGACTAAGTGATGAATAAAATAAAACCGCAATGGTTCACCATCTTCCGTAATTTCAGGCATCACATCACAACGTGTGCTCACTTTCTTGAAGATGGCGTTTGGCCAAAAAGCAAAAAGAAGAAAAGAAGAAAAATAGTATATGAAAGTTTGAAGTTACTATACCTCTCCCTAATCAAATGTATAAGAAATAAACATTAGTAAACATATAAACTACGTTTCATATTTTTCATAATTAATTTATATTATAATAGAAAATCATGCCTAATTTCATAAAAAAATAATTTAAAATAAAAATGAAAATAACCCCACATTACCATTATACTTTCGAAGAATTTGTTTGCCCTGCACTTGTTAAAGTCTTGTGTGAGATGTATGCGATTGGATCATGTTGAAACATCCACATTTATCTCTATAAACTCTAGCTTTGTCGTCACCACATTTAGTGTTTGCAAAAGCATCTCCTTGCCGTGAGCAATATAAATCAAACATTGGTTGGTGCTTAGTGTTGACCTTAAGTTTCTTTGTTTTCTCGCCGGTTGACCTCAGTTGGACTGGATGGAGAGCTCCGCTTCTGATCTGTCTTCTCTTGATGCTTTGGAATGTGGCTCCATTGGGACAGAGGGGTTCTACGTGTTGATCACACTCCGAGGATCAAGTCAGTGAGAGCATACAAAATAAGTAATTAGTTCCAGTCTAAAGTACTCAGAAACAACATACCTTTACTGGGGGTCTCAAGTCCCTTTTATAGTTATCCCTTTAACAGCTTTCACTCACAAGAATATAATCTCAACTGAAAGCATATACAACAAAAAAATACTCTGCCTACGGATACCTTCTCTCACGGTGCTAACAGCAAAAGATAATCTCGTGCACCTTTATTCACGGGTGCTGACTACTTAATTAACAACTTTATTCTTATATTCTAACAACTTTTACATATATTAACATATATATTTGACTAACATATATATTCAACTAATGGCTTTCATATTTACATATGACTAAACTCAATATTTTCCCTACTTTAATTATTCCTAATCGTGCTTATCATTAAAACTGGGGCGAGCTCATGAACTGCTTTTGGGCCCAAAACTGAGCCGACCATACCCAAATGCCTGGACCGAAGTCCCGAGCCCCCCTATCCAGTACACAAGCCCCAGGCTCGAGCGGAGCTTGACTTGCTGAAGAGGCTTTCTAGCATTCGATGGCTGATGCGACGTTTCCACAGAAAGTAGGTGAGGCGCGATTGCCAAAGCGGCTCCTGACGGGACACCTTATCAGATTGAATATGCATAGTCCACGTGGTGTGGCATCAACGATCAACATTTCCAATCGTTTCAACTTCTCCACACTTTCAAAACATTCATTTCCTCTTTTCTTTCTCTACATCCGCTACAAAGCCATGTACCCTTGGGCCAAAAAGGACCTTTTAAAAGAAACCTCTTTCTATACCACCTGTTAACGTATTAGGGGTTTAAGAAAGAGTGGTTGCACCTTTGGTAAGAGGCATGATAGGTGTGTAAGAATAACAGAGTGTAGGAAAGATGAGCACGACCGTATGTTGTGATGAATCCTCGGACCTCGAGGGTCCATTCTGTTTCTTTTATGCTACCTCTTTTAAGAAAGTCCTTTTACGTCTTTCCTTGTCAATTTTTTTAAAATGAATTGCTAACCAAGCTCAACGTAGCTCCTGCCCAGCTACATCCGAATAGTTGGGCATTCATTCGTGCCTTTACTATTTTGTGTTCATAGCTCGACATTTCGCCGACTGTGAAAGTTTTCCTTTACTTCTTTGAGGCCAAGCATTCAGGCTGTTAATTATGGGTATCCTTAAATGTTGCCCCTGGAAGAGCTTTGCTCACACTCTTCCAGTTTTCTTACAAAAATTTCAAGGGCAAGTTCCTAAAAGTTCGAGCTACCAAAGGTGATCCGATCCTTCTGGACGAGTTTCCTTTATACTGGGCCCCTGAACCAAGATTCCAGAGTGCTCGACGCCTGGACGAATTGTCCCCACGAGATCAGGGAGTATGCGAATTCTTAACGAACCTAAAGGTTGTTTTTGACACTTCCTTCCTCTTGAACAAAAAGTACCTTCCTGGTGTTTTGAAAGCCTAAACTGGTACTCGTTTCATAACTTTGGTAACATAAACTCCATTACCGTGCTTAACCACTATTTTGCAGAAAGGATGTTGTCCGGCATCAAGAAATTGGAGAAGGTTGAATGTATTAGAAAGATGAGAGTTGCTACCAGCCTTAGCAAGGATTCTCGAACTCAAAAAAGGAAGGCCCTGATCGAGGTTTCTCCCACCCAATCCGATGAGGACGAGCACACCAATTCGGGCCTTGTTTTTAAGAGAAAAAGACGAGAAGTCGTTCCCCTCACTGAACACTCCAACTCGGATGGTCGAGCTCCACATCAGGAGTTTGTCAACATCCAAGAGTGTGAGGTTGAAAGCTCCCACATGAAGAGCTTATGGGATGCTGGTTTCGACGCTCTCGCTCACAATAGGCCTCCTTTCTTATTCCTGAAGATAAAGCTAGATTATCTGCTCAAAGTAAAGATCTCCTTCGTCACGATTCTTTGAAGTTGTTCAGTCACTCATTTGCCTTGCTTGGCCGATGACAAAGCTCAAGATCTCCAAGCGTTTGAAGAATAGATGTCCAAGGAGATGTTACAGCTCTGCAAGAGGATAAACCACCTCAAAACAGAGAACAACCAACTCAAAAACTTGCACCATAAAGTTGAACATCTCTACACCGAGAAAACTCAAGAAGCCCTGCTCGAAGAGAGGAACAAGTTGCTACCTGAGATAGAAAATCTGAAGAAGGTGCCACCAAGAAGATTGAATCCCTCAAAGATGATGCTACCCGATCCTTCTTGGCTGGCTTTGAGATGGCCTCGGAACAAGCAACCGTAGTACATCCAACCCTTGACCTCTCCGCCTTAGACCTGGATAAAACCGTGGTCGACGGCCAATTAAGGAAGGAGTAATTTGAACATTTAATGGTCTGTAATATGCTAACTTTCCTTACCATTTGAACACTTTATATTTTTATGATTACTTTACTTAATGCCTCTTAATCGCTTTATACATGTACAACTATTTTAAAACCTTTAAGAATGCATCTCACGATACTTAACTTATCATATAGCAAAGTTCGACTAGCTTTAAGTATAACAACTACTATCAATACACATTCGGATACTCTATTACTCTAATATACAAAAATGACTTTATGTCAATAAAGGCTGATGGCAAAAAAAGAAGTAGATGTTTATAATTACAATTTTATAGAAAAGAAAGTGATATATTTGCAAAACTATGAAATGTGATTTCTATAGCTACTTTAATGCATTTAGTGAATTTGGATGGCTGACTGATGATTGAACTACTTTATTTCCCAGTGATGATGTGTGGTTATAGGTTGCTGTGAGCTTAGTGTTTGCAAAAGAATCTCCTTGCAGTGAGCAATATAAATCAAACATTGGTCTTGGTGCTTAGTGTTCACCTTAGGTTTCTTTGGAAGACAACTCTATTGTTTGTTTAATAATCCCAAACAATAAAGGACTTTTTCAGCAGACATTTTACAAGTAATTTATTTTGCTGTTAAATTAGTGTGACCTCTGGCATTACCTCACCCAACAATATCCTCATAATTTGGTTTTTTTAATTAAATATGGAAAACAACATAGGTTTAAAATATGCAAAAATCAATGCCTCTTCATCCAGGTATAAATATTGCAGAATGGACTATTTTGTTGATTTGGGTTATAATTGCCTGCAGAGTGCCTCCCTCTGACTGTTTTCCTTGAGCCCAATTAAGCTTGCAGTGCAATTCCTTAACCACTAATGATAAACAGTGCCAATGCCAACTTCAGTTACCTGTTCAAATAGTTAGGAACACCTTCAGGAACTTCCTCTCCTTCAAATTCCATTCTTTCTTTCAACGCATGCCCTCATTCTGGAAACACAAACTGAACCTGCACTCCAATTTCCAACCTCACAGAAATATCTGCATTTGAAAAAATGGAAAAAAATCACAATAAATAAAATAAAATAAAACATACAACAGCTTCACACTCACATTACAAAGACAAGAATATCGATAATAAAATATTACAAAGACAAGAAGTTGATGCGTGGAGAAAGTGACTAAGTAGAGATTAAAATATTTGCAGTAAATAAGATTGTATTTGAAATGGTTCAAAGATAGTGTGGACGATTGGCACCTCATAAAAATGTAGGCATGTGAGAATTGGTGCCTTAGGAATTTCCAGTTTCTGCTTTGTCTTTTATGTTTACTTCTTCCATATCAAGCTATATATATATATATAGTTTTAATGCAATCTTTTCCCAGTCTTCGCCCTCTTCTTTCTTGCACCGTTGTTTAAGCAACGGACACTGTGCAATATTAAGTACTGAAATGGATTCAGACAGACCCTTCTCTGACAAGCATTGAAGTATTGGACAATTATGAATAACCAATGCCTTAAGAGAGGAGAGGTGACACAGACCCCTGTAATCCAGTTTCTTTTAAGTTTTGGAAAATCATATATGTATAGAGTAATAAGAGAAAGTAGGAGCAAACCTTCACCTGGAAAACACTCCACATCCTCTTCTTTAGTACACAAATATTCTATGCAAGGGTTGGTTCCCCAAGGCCCCTTTAGTGAGGCAACAACTTTGGAGCAACGGAAGAGACTCATTTTTTTAAGATTTAATGGCAAACATCCCTCAAACAACTCTACTCCTGGACAATTATTTATATTCGATTGAGAGATGGAAGGATAGTGGACATGAGTTTAGGCATCGATTTCAATTTCTCCAATTCTTCAATATGAAATGTCTTAATATATTTGTGGTTTGTCTGTGATATGAACAATCTTTTTCCTGTTGAAGGTAAGTATCATGTCACTGATTTATTTTGGACTTTGATTATAGTTGTGAATGTGGTAATATTAAAGGACTTCAGGATGAAGACATTGAATCCAATGTAATGGAAATAATTGGATCAGATATTAAGTCACATACATTACATGCCCAACTGACCCAGCTGCAACACATTACATTTCGAGCTTCAAATTTTCAAGTGTACAAGTCTGCCCATGTTTGTATGTCTAAGGGGTTCGTTCACAACTTGCAGAATTTTGATTTCTTCCATATGCTATGTTTGCATCACTGCTTGTTTGTAAACAATGTAGAGAACTTTACATAGTAATGTGTGGTTTGAATCTTGGTCATGTTTCTCAAGTCTCATGATGAAATTCATAGTTTGAGACTGCATCTACATCTAATTATTTGTATGTGCAGAACTGCTTTTGAGATTAAGTGACATTCTTCCTAGTTCTATCAGGTGATATTTAGTGATTGATCATTCAGTATAAAAAAAACTAGTTATTTTTTTTATCAGTCTAAAATAAAATAAATTAAACTGAACATTTCAGGATGCTACAACCCTGAAACAGATAAAAAAAAACATATACCAAAATACAAATCATCTACTTTCTTAAGGCTCTTCCCAGCTTAAAACCAAGCTGCAATCACTCGTACAAAAAGAAACAAGAAAGAATCAAACTAAGAGTTATTACTTCACCAATTTCTGCTGCATTTTGTATTTCTTTCTGCAGCTTTTCATCCAGCTTTAGTGCAGGAGGTTAAGCTTGGTGAATCAATGGCTCCAAAAGAAAAGCCACGCTCACTGCTTAAAACTGCAGCTTGTCCGAGACCATCTATCAAAGCCTATACTAATGCGCATTGGCTTCTTCTGTTGTTGGCTTCTTCTAGTTTAAGATTTGAATCTTCTTCTCTTAAATTTCTTCCAGGATAAGGCTTTGCTCAAGCTGCCAAACACAGATCCGAAACCAGTGTGGTCAAATTATCCCCTGCTCCAGAAATAACTAGCTATATATAGTAACAGGAAATAAAAAATTTATTGATCTTACTGATTTATTTACTTTTAAAACTTGACCTATTTAATCTGACACTTAGCAGATATTGTCCATGAGAATTTGTGAGGAACACAAACATGTTCCCTCTTGTCTGAGGCAGGCATTAGAATTTTCTTATTTGCTATGCTCACTATAAAAGGAAGGACAGGGAAAAATAAAAAATATCCTGTAGTATTGATATATATAATAAAAGATGCTGAATGATTATAGAATATTCATATGGTATTTCATGTCTAAATAACTAACTACATGAGTAAATCTGAATCATTGATAACAATGATCCGTGTGATACTTACATTTACTTGCAAAGAATTGGCACCTGATGAAAATGTAGGCCTATGAGAATTGGTGCCTTAGGAATTTCCAATTTGTGCTTCGTCTTATATGTTTACTACTTCCCTATCAAGCCATATAGTTTTAATGTGAGCAATCTTTTCCCAGTCTTTTCCTATCAAGCCATATAGTTTTAATGTGAGCAATCTTTTCCCACTCTTCGCCCCCTTGTTTCTTGCACCGCTCTTTGAGTAAAGGACAATCTTCAATGCTGAGTTGTGAAATGGATTTGGGTAGACCCTTCTCTGGCAAGCATTGAAGTATTGGACAATTTTGAAGAGTCATTGTTTGAAAAGAGGAGAGGTGACAAAGACCCCTGTATTCCAGTTTCTTCAGATTTCGACAATCTTTTATATTTAGCTCAGTAAGAGAGAGTGGGAGCAAACATTCACCCGGAAAACACTCCACATCGTCTTTTTGAATAGACAAGAATTTTAGGGAAGGGTTGGTTTCCCAAACCCCCTTCTTTAGTGAGGCAACAAATTTGGAGCAATTCAAAAGACGCATTTCTTTTAGATTTGATGGCAAACATCCCTCAGACAACTCGAGTCCTGGACAATTACATATATCCATATTATTAAGAGATGGAAGGAGGGTAGACATGAGTTTAGGCATGGATTTCAATTTCTCCAATCCTCTAATGTAAAATGTCTCTAGTTGCGGTGCAACTAATCCTTCATTGGGAAATGATTCAAATTCGGAGCATTTTTCAATTGTCAGAGACTTCAAATGACATTGAGAGTGCCCCTGTGATATCATTTGAAGGTAACGGCATCCGTATAAAATAAGGTTGCAGAGTTTTGGGAATAAGCCTAGAGGGAAGTTCGTGAGGGAGTAACAACAACATTCATTGATAATCAATTCTACAAGAAAATGGTAGAAATGGTTTATGGGAATGTTCATGCTCGGACAACGGCGAATACCCAAGTATTCTAGAGGAGTATGAGATAGGAGCGTATCAAATGAAGATGTCTCCATCTTCACACCTTCAATTTCTACCGTCCTAGGAGTCGAAACCACAAGTTGTTCGCATTCAACAATAGTTAGTTCTTTTAAATGAGGAAGGTGCTCTGGCAAGTGTCCTTTCAGTTTGGGACAATTAATTATAAAAAGACTTTGAAGTCTTAGAAAAGCACCTGTCATGCATTGCCATTCTTTCCATTCCTTCATATTAGTAAACCACAAAGTTTCCAAGGATGCAAATGTAGAAGAGTTATTCCCGTAAAAATCAGCATCTATACTCACAATGTAATCAAGTCCACCAATTTCCAATTTCTTGAGAAATGTCAAAAGTCCAAGGGAAGAAGGCAATCGTTGACAATATTTGCAGTCTTTCAAGGTTAAGGACACCATATTCAATAGAAATTTATCAGATAACAAACCTGGAAATTGTGTGCCACAATAGTTAAGGAACGACAATTGCTCCAAATGTCTAGAGGGTTGCAGATCAAGTTCTCCTAATTGTTGAATACTGAACTCACTACTAGTTTTGCCAACCTCAAACCCACCCATCCATACTTGAAGATTCTTCAACTTTCCTAAAAGCACTGGAGCCTTTCTTAAAGTAGTTCCCTTAAGTTCAAGGCGGCGCAACTTAGTGAGCTCATGCAAAGTTGAGGGCAACTCCTTCAAAGCCCTACAATTGTTGAGCTTCAACACTTGCAAGTTATAGAGTGAACATATTGATTCAGGAAGTCTCTTTATGAGTGTGCTTGAAAGGTCTAATGAACGAAGATGTATAAGATCGGCTATAGTGTCAGGCACCTCTTTTAGACAGTAAGACAAAGACAAGACTCGTAAGTACTTAAACTTGGAGATCAACTCTTGTATTGACATCCCATAATACCCAGATGTGGACAGAAATGTCCGCAACCTTTTAACATCTAATAAACTCCTATACTCATTACATTGAAAATCATTCTTTACAATTGAAAAGTGGCGGGTGGTGTTTGGTACTATTTCTGCTCTATCAACACCCAAACTGTAACAGATTTCACCAGAAACATATTTTGCTAAATCAAATAGAAGGTCATGCATTACAAAACAATTTCGAAATAAACCAATTGATTGCTGAAAGAATGACCTTGATAATAGATCATTGAAGTATTGTTCACCTACTTCTTCTGGTGACTTACTCTGCTGAGAGCATTGTAGAAAATTTTCAGACATCCATAAGAAAATTAAGTAATCCTTGTCAAATATATAGTCTTCGGGGAATAACGCACAATAAGCAAAACATCTCTTGAGATGAGAAGGAAGATGGTAATAGCTTAATAACAAAGCGGGGATGACAGGGACGATATTACCTTCTATCATTCGTAAGTTCCATATGTTGCTTCTCAGTACACCTTCCCACTCTGAAACAAATGACTTTGAATGTAAAAGACCTCCTACCATTTCAAGGGTAAGAGGCTGTCCTTGGCACTTTTCAACTATCTTCATGCCAATCTCCACGAACACAGAATTCGACTTAGAGTTATCATCTTGAAATGCATGTTTAGCTAAAACTTGCCAACTGTGATCTTTTTGTAATTGTAGTAGTTGGTGAATATTGTCTGACTCCACGCTATAAGCAACTCCTGTAAGGCGTGTTGTGATAAGAATTTTACTTCCCTTAGCACCATACTTAAGAGGAGTTTGCAATGATTTCCATAGGTCTTGGCGTCCATTCCAAACATCATCGAAAACAAGAAAAAACTTCATTCCATTCAATTTTTCTTTCAATCGTCCCTGAGCCATTTCTAGGTTTATGCTATTATCAGTTTCCTTACTGATTGACTCAATAATTTTTTGGGTTAACATGAAAACATCGAATTCATGAAATACATAAATCCAGGCTTTGATAGCAAATATATCCTCTATCATTGGGTGGTTGTATACATGTTTAGCAAGTGCACTCTTACCTATCCCGCCCATACCCACAATAGAAAGTATTGAAAGCTGGTTATGATTTCCATTGTCTGATGTCAACCAATTAAGGATATTTTTTTTTTCCTCTTCTCTACCATAAATAACCTCTTGAGCCACCAAAGATGAGGATTCATTTCTTTTCCCTGGCACTTTATTGGCCAACCCAGATCGAACACCACTAGAAGTTTTGAAATCTTGAACAAGCGTTTGGTCTAAGAGAGATTCTAGATCATCTAGGAGTTCTATGATCTTGGATTCAAAACTGCTTACCTTGCTACCACTGCTATGGAATTCAGCTTTCAACTGAGTTTTGGAGAATTCATAGTCTATTTGGTCCAACAGATCCTCCGCATCATACAACGCATCTCTGACCTCATGAAGCCATTTTCTGACCAATGAATTAGTGAACTGCTTTTGTTCTGCATCATCAATCACAGCATCGATGTCCATCAGCTTCATTTTCAACTGTTTCAGCTGCCTCTCATCGAGCTCTCCGCCACGAAAGTAGTCGAGAAGTTGATGAGAATCGAGCTTGTCAATTAGTGCCTGAAGAACAGCACCACCAAGTGTTTCAAGGACTGGCATGGTTGTTAAGGAAGTGCGCAAATCAAGAGAAGAAAGGATTGTAAAAGTTGGAGTGAAGGTGAGATTTATTTTCTTGACGATGGCTTCACTTCAATCCTTGTTTTTTACTCTTCTCCACCACACAAATACGATCACGTGCATAAAGTAGACAATGTTCTGAAAATATCTGAACTCCTTATATTAAATCCAAGGAACCTTAATTATGTCTCAACTCTTATATAAGTTTATTTAGAAAAGATACGCATAGTATAAGAATAATAAATCAATAAATATCTTAGATATACTAAAATCAAAATTCCTTATTCATATAGTTAAAGTTATATTAAAATGATGACGGAATTTATGTAAGAAGGAAAAAATTTAAAGCATTAATACCATATGTTTCTTTTTAATATATATGTCTATATAATATAAAATTCTTTAGTACAATTTAAATTTAAATTTATAAGAATAACTTTGATTTTTTTTTTAAATGATAGAATTTCAAATTTTATATAAGAATGTAAGAATTTTAAAATTTTGATAATTTATCATTTTGACATTGTTTTGTTCAAATCATGAAAGTTGAGTTTTCTGTTAGACGGTATGTTTTTAGTTATATTTTTTGTTTTTTTATCAATAAAAAATTTAATGAATTAAAAATGGGAACACTTGAGGTGTTTGGTTTATATAAGTTATAAGATTAAATGATATTTTCTCACAATAACTTGCTCTGTTTATTCAGAGTTTCCTCCACAACAGATTTAAGGTGTTGCATAAGAAAAACTTGATTATTTCAATGAGGAAGCAAACAAACTTAAAATAAATCAACCGTGAAATGAGAGGGTTAAAACTTCATAAAATTAACTAGAAAAACACATAATATTCCAGATCATGTTGAAAATAGGGATGATCAACCTAGTTGAAGTCTTCAAGATATTGTCACTCCCTAGCATAACAACAACATCTGACATGGTTGGTCTGCATGTTGCATTTTCTTGAACACGCAACAAAGCAATGTGTATGCACTTCTCAACTTCACTGCCTTTGAAGGACTTTTCCAGCATTGGATTCCAAACATTTTCCCTCACACCAAGTTCTCCAAGCCTACAAATATTTGTCATTAATTTGTGAATTATACTGTTCTGACAGATAGAATCCGCTGTTCCTTTTTTCCACAAATGGTTTGTAGAACTAGAACTCCAAAGCTGAAAACATCAGATTTCACTAAAAACAATCCTTGCATAGCTTACTCAGGAACCATGTATCCACTAATTCAAAACAATAGAGCTTTGTTAATTTCTCTGAAGTATGCATTCACAAGTTCTACTGATAAGATATGTTTGGTATAAGTAAAAGTTACTAAGTGCTCATTACTCGCTTTGTATTTGTTGGTTCTGTCCCATTTCAAATGCCCTTGCCAATCCAAATTGCTAGCTTTGAGATCTCTATGAATTACTCTGAGTAGAGAGTCCTCATGAAGGTATGGAAGACCTCTTGCTACTCTTGCTATTCCATTGATAATGCTTAATCTTAGTTTCCAATCAAGTTGTTTTCTTTTTCTCATCATCTGTCAACTCAAGAAGGTAAAAGGAATTTGAACATTACAAGTCATTAACAGTTTTAAGAGTACAAAGTTGAAAAAAAGGGTACAAATACAGTTTAGATGTTTTGTCTTTTCTAATCATTCAAATAAAAGTCGAAAAAAAAAAGATTTTTTTATTAGATAAACTTATTTTTCAAATTTTAAAACTAATATTTCGTGTAAGCTCATTCCATTTTATTTACTGGTAATATATTAAAAACAATGTACAACCATAGACTTAATGAGAAGTGATTGGTTGTTAGGTGTTTTTACACGTAAAATAGATGTAAGAATTGTTTTTAAAGTCAATTATTTATGATTGGTATTTATTCTACCTAATTGACTAATAAAATAGATTGTTTAACTTAAAAATTGTTTTTAAAAAATCGATTGTTTAACTTAATGCAATGGTAATTTTCAACTTGTATTTCGTCTTATATCTTTACTCGCTTACCATCAACCTATCCATATAGTATCCATATAGTTTTAATGTGAGCAATCTTTTCCCAGTCTTCGTCTTCTTCTTTCTTGCACTGTTGTTTGAGCAAATGACACTCTGCAATGTTAAGTACTGAAATTGATTCAGGCAGACCCTCCTCTGATGAGCATTGAAGTATTAAACAGTTATGAATAAAAAAATTGTCAGATATCTATCATAGCAGTCAACATGACTTTTATTTCAAACAAAGCATTAAAATCTAATATATTTTGTAGTTTGTTAATAAATTTCAATAATTATATCTTTAAGACATTCCTAGTGCACTGTGGTTTTGCAAACAAATTAAAAAGATTTAAACATAGATTGTCTGACATAAACCATTTAACACCTAAGAGATGATAGCATATAAATGATTAGATGATCCGCAAGGTCCTCTTTCAACAAATCCAATACCAAAGCAAGTCAAATGAAAATAATCTAAATGTCACATAATCAACTTTGCTCCAAATGCTTTTCCCAATCAACTCTTGAGAGTATTTCTTCTCTCTTCAGCATCTAATTAACTCAATATCACATGAATTTTCATACTTCAACAAATGAAATGACAGTTTCAAAAATGATATAAAAATTCTAGTAATAAAATAAGAGAGGATACTATACCATTTAAGCACTTCTTAAACGTAAAACTTATTATTATTTTATTAGGGAATTCTACCGGATGGAAGAGAAGTTGCAGTGAAAAGGCTCTCAAAAGCTTCTAGTCAAGGCTCAGAGGAGTTTAAGAATGAAGTAACATTTATAGCTAAATTGCAACATTGCAACCTTG
>Ga0123342_1004693_pt1 | contig 20578 bp, 7 predicted proteins | sample Turbeawhitnodule_FD_89960 | JGI IMG/M metagenome (GOLD analysis project Ga0123342, IMG submission 89960) | Root nodule microbial communities of legume samples collected from Mexico - Turtle bean Mexico white nodule | ecosystem: Host-associated > Plants > Roots > Nodule | place: Mexico: Nepantla...
ATTTAGCAAAGAATCAAGTTTTTCATGCACGGACGAAGCACATTGATGTTCGTTATCACTTTGTGCGTGAGATTCTCGAAGAAGAGGAGATTGTTCTCCAGAAGATTCACACTACGGAGAATCTTGCATATATGCTCACCAAGGTGGTTACAAGGACCAAGTTTGAACACTGTTTAGACTTGGTTAATATCTTGCACATTTGAATTTGGCGCCCGGAGGCGCAAATTTGAAGCACTGCAGAGTTTGTTTTTGTTATGTTTTGAGAAGATTTGTTTTAGGTGGGACTTGAAATTAAGCCAAGGTGGAGATTTGTTGATTTTGGCTTAATCCCAAGTCCCACATACGGGTTCATTGTTTGGGAAGGAAGTTTGAGGGTTATAAATTAAACTCTCCTCCTTCACGGTTATATATCCCAATTTGTAATATCTTCTCCCATAATAATAAAAGTGAGTTGTTTTTGCTGTGTTCGGAGATTAGGCCAAATTGGTCGAACTCCGTTAACAATTTTCTGGTGTGTTTTTTTTCTCTTTATCTCTTTTATTATTCCGCTCTGTTTATTCAATATTATTTGTCGGGTACCTCTGTTAGGGTTCTGTTTTAATGGAGAAATTACCCGTTTTTTCCAAACAGGGACAGTCTAATAAGCAGAAGATGTAGTGATTGTGTAACACTTTCATGAATTATTATTTTTTTAACTCATTTTGTTTTTGGAGTCATCTACCATGTTGAGTCTATCAAAGAGATGATATTAGAGAGAATATGTATGAGGCCATGATGGAAATAAAAAATATGATGAAAGTAGGGATAACAATAAAAAAAAATATAGTAATATAATAATAACAAATGATAATGAAAATGATACTAAGGTAATAAAAGTTAAGTAAATATAAAGAATATAGATATTTTCATATTATTTTCTAACTCAGTTGTTTTAATAAAAAATGCAACACATTAATAAGATAAGAAAACTTCATGAGTGCTTCAAAATAATTTATTACAACATAATAAAATGATTATTTTATTTGATGTATTATATATTTTAACAACTAACTAAACATGTAATTTCTGTTAATAATTTATTAAAGTTGATTTGGATATTAAAGAAGGTTAAGCCATTTGGCACAAACCTTTCTTTTAATGAAAGAACAAAACTATCAAATTTACATTTTCACACTTTCTTGTTCTCTTTATCCAAAACTAGCATCACACGTTTCTATCCAATGAAAAAAGATACTAATTTTTGTTTTTTAAATAATTAAAATGTATCCAAAAGAGAAAAAAATGTAAGGCAAACACAAAACTAATTTTAATTTGACACATTAAAATAAATAAATGTAACGTAGAATTTACTACCTAATAAAGTGATTATTAATACTTAAAAACAAGGTTTCCATAAAAATTAATTAAATTAAAAACATCTTATTCAATTATCTATAATTAATTGGTCTCATAGTATGAATATGACAATTAGTGACAAAAAAAATGACTAAAACGTATGAAATTGCACTATTTTAAACTAAATAGAGTCACAAATTTATGTTAAGATAAAAGTTTATACAAAAATATAGAAGAAAACTAAATAATAAGTAATGTGTGGTTTAGTTGATTGAATTTGGTTTTCAATTAGTTAAAAAATTAAATCATCACTCAAAATAAAATTATTTTGATTTTTAAATTTTACAATACCGAGTTTGATCATTTCTCTTAGACTAATTCCACGATTTGAAAAATATTTTAAGTCTCCACTTTGATATTGTATTTTTTATTTTCTATGTTTTTTTTATATTCAATTTAATCACATTTTTTTCGATTTACAATCATACATAAATAGTTAAAATTAATTTTTAAATAACTATATAATTACTTAAAGCTATATATTCATCGTTTAATCTAAAGTTATAGTTGTCATAAAAGTGTCAGAATACCTTCTTCTGAAGTCACAGTTTCTATTAGTTAATTTATAAAAAAAATATAAAATCAGACAAGAAATTTATTAATGTAAAAGCACGTTTAGAAAATATTACTTATATTGTTTTCAATTATTTTTGGGATAAAATAATTTTTTTTACAATTTTACCAGTATGATTTGTCTAAAATTCAATGTTCTTTAAATTAATATAGCATTAGATGAAGTTTATAAAAGGTTTTCTAAAAATGCGAATCTAAAATTTGTAATTTATTATTATTTTTCAGTAACTCTTTTTTAACTAATACGCAATTTTAAGGTAAAATTTATAATTTATTTATGACTTTCATTAAAAAAAATATCTGAACAGGGTGTGTTTAACAGGGTAGTGATCACTTCATTTTTTATCAGAAAATTTTAATTATATATTTCCAAGTCTTAGTAATGAGAATAAGTTAAAAAAAAAATAATTACAAATATCCAATAATTCATATTAAATACACTTTCAACTCATTTATATTATATTTGAATCAAGAGGTCTATTTCAGTTGTTTCAACATATTATTTGAATAGTTATAAATCTCATAATTCCAACAAATTAAAAAGTATTGATCCTAAATACGTTTATTAAATAATATTTAATATTATGAAATATTTATAATCAATTAAAGTGTAAACATAAAAAAAAATATTTTAGTGACATTTTAAATATTTCTTTTGCATGAAATAGTTTTAGTTTCTAGAAATATAAATAGTAAACAAAGTCTATACTTAGAATATAATGATCACTTCTTTATATTAAATAATATTTACTTTAATTTTGAGTGATTAAAATATAGCTTTGTCCTTACTTTGTTGGACCAAAGATAGCATAATGTGGCATACCTTCCATAAAGAATTGAAGAAGCATTCCAAAAGTGGTGACCAATGGCCACTTATCACCCATGTGAAGTTGGGGATACAATGTTCAAAATGGAAAGCAACCAAAAAAGAATTAGGGGTAGGATTCCCTTGTCTAGGACACACCAAGGGAAATGGCCAATAGGGAAACTACAACCCACCACAATTCATAATCATTCAACTCTTTTGACATCACCTTTGGTTTGGAATTCAACAACAGTGACACTAACCTAATTTCACTTCTTATCACCTTTGCAAACTCAAAGGGTTTAAGACCCAACAACCAATCACTACCTTAATTGGTCAATTCCCCTTTCAACTATAACCTCTTTATGAGGTAAGTATTATGGATAGGGATAGTCCTTAAGCTTTTTAATTGGACTTCAAATGTTCAATAATTAGGTTAACACCTAATCAATAATATAATGTGTACCAAAGTGTTCTTTATTAGTTGGATTTACCAATACACCTATAACTTTGAATCTGTGTATGATCTAATCTCAAACATATTTTAAATGAAACTGGTTTAACTCAATTTTATATTGAATGAATAAATTAATAGGCCTGATCTTAACAAAAATGTTTTTTTTTTCATTCACACCATATAAATAAAATTAAATCGAATTTTTGGGTATAATGACTTGATATATTAATTCTGATATATATATATATATATATATATATATATATATTAAATAAATATTTATTTAAAATTTTTTAAACTATAATTTTTATTTTTAAAATTGAGTCTCCGTTAGTTATTAACGAATTCAAAATTGATTTGTTTCGATTTAAATCACCATTTTTTTTTCTCAATTTAATCAAACTTATTTTAGAAGTTATTTCGGTCAACCTTTTATCGAGTCATTTATTGGTGCATACTTATTTTGTCATTTATACCTTCCAACTTAACAATAAATAAGAGATAAAATTATTGGTATTTTTTCTGGGTTTTTTTATGTATATATTATATGTAAATCATTTAAATCCTAAAATAATTATGTTCTTGTATATGGAGTTGACACAATAAGGATTATCGATTTAATAATGGATTTCTTCTCTTTGATTGTGTTTCGCTTTTTTCTTTCTTTGCTCCTAGGTCTCCAGCTTCGACTCCCGGTCGAAAGTGTATACTTTGACGCTCAAGTAAGTGTTTGATCAAAGCTTTCTTCACAAAGTGACACTATCCTCGAGATCTTGTAGTCTAGCTTCAACGACCATCTTCCAAGACACCGCTCTTCCCAGGCCAGAGTCACGTCTTCAAGACTTTTCTCTAACTCGGCCATGTCGATTGCCAGCGTTGCTTCTTTTCTTCAAAATACGCCCTCTTTGAACAAGCTTGATTAAGCTGAGTCTCGTACTTGTGAATTTTTTCTTTTAGAAAAGAGTTGGCTTCCAATGCCGCCTTCAAGAAGCTTGTCGTCTCGGCAAGCTCGTGCTCCAACTTAGAGATCTTCTCTATCAAAGTCGCATCGACTTCCTCACCCACTAGTCGAGTGAGAACCAAAACTCAACTATGCATCTCAATGCAAGCCAAATCAAGTCGTCTCATGTGGCCGACCACACTACCTGTTCCTCGTTTGGTGTCAAGCTAACTTGAACACCTTTAGCAAAATGTAAACCACCCCCAAGCAAGGGAGTGGTCTCTTTGGCCACCGAGTCAGACGATGGTAAAAGACGAGGACTCGGTTCCAACTCTCAACTAGCTCCTTATTCTATGAACGTTGTGGTTACCATTATATTTCTAATTAACGTAGGATTTCCAATCCAAATTATAATTTATGTTACTATTTTTAAAGATATAAATAAATAAATTATTATATTCTAATGACATATATAACTTGAAAAATTTACAATAATGATGCAATATTTTTTTGTAATTTATAGTGAAAAAGTTATGTTCCAATACATGAATTTAGTTTTTTTTTTCAATTTAACTAAAGTTTGTAATTTCTAATACGATTATAACTTTTATTTTTTTTTCTGCTAATATATAACTCTCTTAAAAAAAGTTAAAAATAAGTGAAGTGCTATTTACAAGCTAAATTTCAGTATTAAAAAAAGTGAATTTGTGATAGTAAATGCGATTTGAACCAACTTAAAAATTTTAAAATCGTATATTAAAAGTGTGACCTTTTTATTGCAAAATCAGATTTTTTTTAAGTTTGATTTTTTTATATAAATAATATTTTAAGATTTACCCTAGAAACTAGAAAAAAAAAATCACACGTTTAGTAAATTTTCACACAAGTTGGTACAAATGGATTAATGATAGTGGATGGTTTTCTAATTTTGTGATTGGTACCTACTTCACATGCAGAGAGACAATACTTTTCAAGGCACAAAATTAAAAATCAATAATATTTTTGTTTTTGCAATAAGTGGGTTGCGTTTAACGCAACATGTTTTTTAAATATGCGATTACACTTTTAGCCAATTCAATTAAGCCACTCATATTTAAATAAGTTTAATTAGGTTTAAATACGATATTATTCTTCAAAAAAGTTATAGAACTTAGTTCTTCAAAGCATAATTATTTGTTTAGTCTTTCAAACAAATTTGGTCTCTCTTTGTTATGATTCGTTAGTTACCTATGGAGTACACATCACCAAATATCACTTATGATTAATCATTTTACTATAAAATAATTATATATAATTATTGCATGAGGTTAGCTTTTATTTCTTTTTTTTAGTTTATAAATTGTATTGAACCCAAATTTTACTATAAAATAAATTATGTATTAGTTTATTCTACGTGTGCTGATGAACCTGTATTCGATTTTTTCCTAAAGAAAAATATTAATAATAAAAATAACGAGTATAAAATTAATACGGTATAATTGATATGTACCATAGTTTTTTATAAACAGTAAGCTGAATCTTTTTTACATGAAATAATTGAATGGTGTTTTCACACTATACACTAAGTTGTCATAATAATACGAGTATTATTTTTATTCATTAATATATTTTCTCTTTTCTTATTATCTTTTTTATTTAATAAAATTGAACTTAATTAAGTTTCAAGCATCTTATCAATTTTTAATAATTTTAAAGAAATTTTTACTAAAAATTTGTTTTATTAAATATTTAAAATATTTTTTATTTTTTCTAGATAACTTACTATTTGATTTTGTTATTGAAATAACTTATCTCTATTTTCATTTTCTTATTTTTTTTTCAACTTATCTTTCAACTTGTGTTTTTATTTTATTTTTCTTTAACATGTCAATAAAAGTTAGAGTTAAAAATACATAAATATTATCTATTGATAAAAGAAATTAAATACAAAATATCTAAATAAAAAAAATACTTGATCTTAAATATGTTTGAGATTCTCCATCAACTAAAAATAAAATATTTCATAATATATAAGTGCAAACTTGGTCTTACAAAAAGTTTTTTAAGATTCAATTAAGTTTAAAATTTATTTTTTAGTATTCTGTAATAATCCTTTAAAACATATTCTAATGATATTTGTTGGAGTTATGAAAGTACCTCTTATCGAATTATCTATAAATATATAGTTTTCCGCATAGGTTAGAAGACTCAACATGAAAGAGTGTATTGAAAATCTCTTTACTATAAATAAAAATATTTCATTTCTTAATAAAAAAACAAAATTTAATTAAAAGTATTAAAATTTATAAAGTAGTTAATAAAGTAAGATTAAAAATAACATTTTGAAAACAATGAACACTTATTAGAATATAGGTTATGATTAAAATAAGTTAAAAAGGATGAGATAAAGATTAAAGTATTAACTAATGTACTTGAAACTTGAGTAGTGTGATAACCATTTACATAAAATAATAGTGGCAGTTTCCTCATGGGGCAATTTTGCATTGGAGTATGTGGTGGAAGTAAAGTATCTTCAGTTTTCCATGAACAACCACTGCAAAAGGTCCTTTTCAAGAATCAACCATTGCCATTAATTCACAAATCTTTATCACAACAAAATCATTTTCTTTGACTTCTTCTCTACTTTTCTTGACTTTATTCTATAAATGGGAAACCAAAGGAAGAGATTCATTCAAAAATAATTATGCATAAAAAGCAACTCTATCTCAAAACTAATTATAATATTGCTACATGATTATTATAATAGTAGTGGTGGTGGTGCTTTTAACTACGGATACAATATCATCTATGTTATCAAATTAATGTAAAAACGTTAAGAGAGAAAAAAGATATCAAAAGGGAAATTTTTTTATTCCATTCTCATAAAAATATTTATACAAGAGAATGGAAGAATCTAGGTCCAAGTAGATTTAAAAATTATGATTCCCAATTTTTTTGTGGTCCATAAAATATTAGGATTCTACACTTTTTTTAGAGATACATCGTATCTTTATATAAAGAATCAAATCAAACAATATTTATAAAATAATTAGTCAAATAAGAGATATTAATAATAAAAATATTATTACATTTTTGTATTTATTGATTTTCCTTTAAAAAATATGGTCTCATCATAATACAAGATTGAGTTTGTGATAACACTAAATAATTTTAGTTTAATTAACTTTGGTCTTAATTTTGGGTAAGTCACTTGCACATTTTTCTCCCATCGTCAAAAAGGTTCATCCATAGCTAATCTTTCTTAGATTGATTTGTGTTTCAAATAGTGTAATTATCAACATGCTAAATTCATTATTTGGTGTTAACTTTACCCATTTAAACCAATGCCTTATTATTGTTGTCATTGTTCATAAAATATAAATAACTAATAAATTTATTAAAAAATACAATTTTGATATCATGGCATACTATAGTAAAAAAATATGAATTAAAAATATAAAGAAAGTTTTTAACAAAAATATTTTGTTAAAATATTAGTTAAGTGAATTATTAAGCACTGTTTTTAAATTTATTTTGTTAAATCAGAACTTAATTATGATTTTAATAATCCTTAAAATTAAGATGAATTTTTAGTTCTTCAGATTTAAAAAAAAAATCATCGCTTTCAAATCTTTAAAAAAAATCCCTAAATTACCGAATTTAAAGGACTAAATGATTTTTTTTTAATTATTCTTAGTCCTAAACACTATTTTTGAGATAATAAAACTATATTTTCAAATTTTAGATATTTTTATTGATTTGGAAGATCAGAATTGAATTCACTCCAAATTGAACAAATACAAATTAAGTCTTAAATTAAATATGTTAATATATTTAAAAATATACACTTGAATCAGTCATTGTGTAGGTTAATTATACTTAATAATCTGTTTTTCATATTAGTGTCACAGTTTATATATTATCATTTAAAAAAAGAATTAAACTAATTTGAAGGCTCTGATTTTATTATGTAATTACTTAATTGTATTTTTTAAATATCTTTTCTTAATGATCGAAAAATAATAAAATTATAAAAAAATAGGGCGAATGGGTGAGGCATGGAATATGTTGGGAAAAAAGATCAATAAATTAGTTAATAACTTTCTTTATAAACTAGTTTCACTTATGCAAAAAAATAAATAAATTATAAGATGTCTTAAAGTAATTTATTTTAGGAGTTCGATAACTTATAAGTTACAAGTTATTTCAATCAGTTTCTAGTTGTTAATTTGTAGTTTATTTAATTTTCTTTCATTAATATCATTTATATAGTAATATTTTTTTAATTTATTTTTACTTGTTATTATCTATTTACAGAGATAAATTAATTTAATTTAAAAATGTAATTGGAAAGATATTGAATATTTATTTGCACTATTCTTAGTATTTGATGGATTCCTTTTAAATGGTTTGGAGATGGAGTGAGGTTTATGGAAGTTTGAAGTAAGAAGTGATTGTGGTAGAAGAAGTGGAGTAAGGGGTAGAAATTCTAGAGGAGAGATGAGGCCAACTCTTATAGGAAAGAGCGACTATGGTATCTGAATTAGGAGGCTCTCCTAAAGGGACTGAATATCAAGTAGAGTGTTAAGTCAATCAACATTTTATTATCAATCAAAAGTGAAATTTACAAATAGAGAAGTCTCTTATTTGTAGGATTATGGTTCAAACATTTGAGAGAGAAAAAGGAGGATAATTCAAATTTGAATTTCCCCATGTGCTCCTAAAATGGTGACACAAAGAGTAAATCAAGTAACATTTGTTCACTTGTGCTTTCAAAATGGGAAAAACATGGTCCTCTTCTAGATAGTGGACATCCTAGGGATTCCTTTAGGCTTAAGTGAGCCCAATTGAAACCCTAGCTAGACTATTCTAACCCTAATCTACACAAGGCCCAAATATATAATCTACTTGTCCCAAATGTCTTAAACTACTTGAACCAAATACAAGACCCACAAATAACTGTACAATTTATTACAGAGTAAAGTCTGACCCATGATGATAGAAGGCCTAACGATGTTAGTTAAGGCCTTGAGCCCTTCAAACCATCACCCTAGTTATTGTTCCCTATATTAGAGGTCTTCTATAATTTGTTCTAGACTTTATCATATCATAGAGTTAACCTCATCAAAGATGATCATGGGCCAATAAGCATGGATGGAGGCCTAATCAGGCTCAATCTGCTTGTAGGCTCCTGGTCAGGGTTATAGGTTTTCAACCTCTTTATTATGTGGATGTTGTGGTTGGATGAGTTTCAATTATTCCCTCCCTCTTTAGAAGAATTTCTCCTGAGATCTGCATTGCTTTTAGTGATAATAACCTTATTGGTGTTCATGGTTTGTGCTTTCCTCTAGGGTCGAACACCATCCTATAAATGCCAAACAACAAAGTTAGTTGCACATGTACAAGCATTCTAAGAAGGAAAATTCCTCCAAAGACATTATTAATAAAAACTTGACACATAAGGGTCATGCACCTTTTATCAAATGAGAGACATAGGTACATGTTATTAGGAGTATTTTTATCTATTTTTGTCTTGTTTTATAATTTTCTCCCTTGTGTTGTTTCTATGTTTCTTTGATTGACATTGGTTTTCTAGACAACTCAACACAAGGTTGATTTAAAAAAGGGTTCATATCGTTGACAATGTGATAAACTTCATCTTCTAGCTTGGAGATTCAATAATGGATTGTTGATTTGAAGTGGCGAAAGCTAATGAGTGGAAGATGAACTCTCGATGTTGAAGTGTAAAGAGAGAAGAGATTTCTAAAGGAGAGGTTGGGCCAACTCTTCTAAGAAAGAGGTTAGGGTTTATCCTAATTAGGCAACTATCCTAATAAAGACTTAAGAACAAGCATAGGCTAAATTTTGGTAGTAATTTCTTACTCATTCAAAAGTGAAAATTACAAAGCCTCAAGGTCCTATTTATAGATTTATTGGTTGACCATTTGGAGAAGCAAAGGGTTGGAAATTTGAATTCAATTTAAATTAAAAAAAAAAACCTTTAAAAGTGATGCATGGAGTGGATCAAGTGTCACTTTTTCGCTCATGCTTTCCATATTAGAGCATGTGTTCAAGACATGGGAAGCATGTGCCCTTCCTCTACCCTAGACCGACTTAGGGTTTCTCTTGGGTCGTTGGAAGCCAAATTGAAATCCTAACTAAGTTAAAGAAAACCTAATCTAACCCTAATACACTTAAAACCAAAATACAAACCCAAAATCCTAGACTTCTTGGCCCAAATACAATGCCCAATTATTATACACTACTTGGCCCAATATGAGGCCCATGAAAACCTATTCTACTCTATACAATATTTACAAGTTAAAGCTTGGCTCATGATTATAAGAGTTTGGGTTTGTTGAGGTTAATTAAGTCCCCATCGTCTCGTATTCTTCTGGTCAAGGCTCTAGTGGTTTAGGTAAGGGGTCTTCCATCATCCCCTTCCTCTTGAAAAGTATTTGTTCTCAAATCTAAAGGGTTTGTCTCATCATCAATACCACCTATAAAAGGAATAAGGTCAGATACATTAAAAGAGGTATGTACTCCATAATTCTCAGGTAGATCTAACCTATATGCATTAATATTGACTTTCTTAAGGACCTAAAATGGACCATCACCCTAGGTGTTGAGTTTAAACTTCCTCTTTTTAGGGAATCTGTCTTTTCTCAAATGAATCCAAAGTCAATCCCCTTCATCAAAAATCAAATCTCTCTTCCCTTTATTATTTTGTTTTGTGTACCTCTCTGTTCTATTTGGTTCCTAACCCTCTCATGAAGTTTCTTAATAAATTCAGCCTTGGATACCCCTTCCTTGTGTATAAATTCATGTAGATTAAAGTACCAACTCTAAAGGAGTGAGAGGGTTAAAATCATATACAATCTCAAATAAAGAGATCCTAGTAGACTTATGAACTACTTTATTATATGGATACTCTATGTGTGGAAGATACCCATCCCAAGATTTGTGAGTTTCCTTCAAGATTGCCCATAACATAGTGGAGAAAGGCTTATTGACTACTATAAGTGTCATAATCCAGTAATATTTCATATAAAAAGATAGGCACTTAAGGATTTAGATTGATAAAATAGTTATAATTCAACCCCTTATTTAGTAATTTAAACATTTTTACATATTTTTTATTATAAGATGAATGTGGACGATTTATTCCCAAATTTGTGTTAATTTCAGGATTCTATAGGAGAATGTAGATAAAAGGGCTAAAGGAGAATGGCCAAGCTAAAACGACAAAGTTTGAACATTGTAAACTCGCCCAAGCAAGATCACTCTAGAAGATCTTGCACAAGGCTCACCCAAGTAAGGAAGTAATAACTCGCTTAGAACATTTGGCTTTTTCTCGTCACACTCGCTTAAGTAAGTAATAACTCGTTTAAGCAACATGTCACTTAACCCAAACCCAACTAGGTTAAATAGAAGGCGTGAGGCATAACCTTAGACATCATTGAAAGAATATAGAGAAATAGAAAACCCTAAAGGTGGCAACCATCAAGAAGAAACATCTTGGATCTTCTTTTCTTGCTTGTAATGGCCAACATGAGTCGTTAATTCTTCCCTTTGGGGTTGAGAGTAATCTGTTCAAACTTTTATGTATTGAGGTGATGTTTATCTATAATATTTAGTTATTGATTGATGATTGGAGTTATCATTTTATTCTAAAAGCTTGAACTAATCATGATTTCAATCCTTAGATTTGACTAGAAAGTACTTCTAAACATTTTACCTAAATGATAATGCTTAACATATTTGAATGCTAAGAATAAATTTGAAATGTTAATTATTTTGTAACATTTGTTCTTAATGATAATGAGATTTTATAAATATGTGAGAAATCGATATTTAAGAGACTCTCTTAATAATTGTGTATGTGAGGAATCGATATGAATGAATTTTATAAGTGCATCAATATCAATCAAGATGGAATATTATATATGTTTTTGAAAAAAAAAAATATACAAACAAGTGAGAAGTATGAACCCCAATCTCAATTTTTCCAATTGACTCATACAAATCATTTACTTTCCTTTATTTAATTTCTTGCAAATTGACGATACAAACAACCTTTCCGACAAACTTTTACACATTTTCTTATATTTAGTGAATATTATACTTGAAATTTTATAATTGTTTCTTGTGGATTCGATATACGTCCTTAGGGACAAATTATTACTTCTGACTTAGTACACTTGCCGTAAAATAGTCATCAACTACCTTTATTTGCTCATTAGTTTGAAGGTGATAGGAGGTTGAAAAGTTAAGCATAGTCCTTAACCTCTCCCAAAGTGTTCTCCATAAATAGCTAATGAACTTTGGGTCTCGATCTGACATTATATTCTTTGGTATGTCATGAAACCACTTATCTGGGAAAGAGTTTTATTATATTGCTTTCATCATCCACTTTGTGGCATGGTATAAAATGGCCTTTTTGTTAAATTTGTCCATCACCACAAAAATATAATCAAAGCCCCTTTGGGTTCTAGGGAGACCAAGGACAAAGTCCATACTAATATCTTCCCAATAAGCACAAAAAATGGGTAAATGAATGTATAGTCCATGAGGCATTATCTTAGACTTGGCATGTAAACATATGATTGTGCCTTTGAACATTTTTTCACATGTGGGCCAAAACAATTTTTTCTTTAAGTAGACTTAGAGTTTTATCAACTCGAAAATACCTCATGAGACATCCCTCATGTGTTACTTTGATATGGAGTTTTCTATGAGATCCTTGGGATATATAAATTTTTCCTTCTTAGAAACCCCCCATTGTGTCCTATGTTAGCAACTAGCAAAGGTGAAGAAGAAATCAAAGTCTTGAGCATACATCTTGGATATGTGATCAAATATGAGTCTTAAGTTTTTAAAATAATGTGTGCCTTCTAGATCAGGTACCAATAACAATATTGGACTTTCCTTCCTGTATTTAATCACATAAAAAAAATTGCTCTAAAATCTCCATCCATTTTTCACATCTTATTTTTAATTTATGTTGATTCTTCAAATATTTAAGTGGCTCGTGGTCACTATGAATGACAAACTCTTTGGACACAAGATAATGTCCCCAAGTTTGAAGGGTCCTCGCAAGATCATAAAGCTTTTTGTCACAAGTAGGATAGTTGAAAGAGGCACCATGTAATTTTGCACTGAAATAAGTAATGGGGTTTCCTCTTGCAACAATACAACACATATGCCTACTCTCGATGCATCACATTATAGCTCAAAAGGTTTTGAAAAGTTAGGCAAGGCTAGAACTAGTGCATTGGTGAGTTGAGCTTTAAGCTTTTGGAAAGCTTTCTCATGTTTCTCTTTCCAACAAAATGTGACATATTTTTTTCACTAACTCATTGAGTAGTAAAACCAGACTAGAGAACTTAGGCACAAAATGTATGTAAAAACCTGTCAATCCATGAACTCTTTACTTCTCCCAGACTATGTGGTGTTGGCCACTCTTGGATGGATTTAATTTTCTTGGGGTCCATATGAAGCCCATTTTTAAAGACTACAAATCATAAGAAAATAAAACTTCCAACACAAAGGTGCATTTATCTATATTGGCAAACAAATTATTATTTATAAGAACTAACATCATTTCCCTAAGATGGTGTACATGCTGACTAAGACTGAGATTGTACACTATAATCAAAATAAACAACTACAAACTTACCTACACAATCCCTAAGAACATGATTCATAAACCTCATGAATGTGTTGTGCATTAGTAAAGCCAAAAGGCATCACCAACAACTCATACAATCCAAACTTGATTTTAAAAGCGGTTTTCCACTCTTCACCTTCTTTGATCTTTATCTAGTGATAACCACTCTTCAGATCAATTTTAGAAAATATTGAGGACCCATGCAACTCATCAAGCATAGGAGTTAGGTGCCTATATTTTATGGTGATGTTGTAGATGGCTCTATAGTCACAAAACATCCTTTGTTTTCCATCCTTTTTTGGCACCCATAAGATAGGTACGACACAAGGACCGAGACTCTTTTGAATCCAAGTCTTCTTTAACAACTTCTGAACTTAGATTATATCTCCTTAGTCTGTTGAGGACTTGTTATGTATGTTGGTCTATTAGGTAGAAGCCTAATTGGACCCTCACATGGGAATGCATAATCAAATTCATTTAAAAGATTTTGGATTTTTGGAGGTAAAACCTTAGACTTAATAGATAAGGCAGTGCACACGAGTGTTCATTTATAAAGAAGGAGGTATAAAGGTTACTCAATAAAGAGAACTTTTTTTATTGATTTATTTCACAAAATATTTTCTTTCTAACTGACATCGTGGGAAGGAACACTAAATTCCCACACCTCGGACACATCTTTAGTCTTAATTTTTGGAGTTTTTGTTCTCCCTGTCTTTTTTGTTTCATCTACATTTGATCCTTTAACATTGGTGTAGGTGTCAAAGGATTAAGCACAAACTTTTATTCCTTATGGGTGAATGTAATCTCGTTAGTAAGGTCATTGTGCATGGTTTGCTTGTCAAATTGTCAAGACTTTCTCAATAAGATGTGGCAAGGTTCTATTGGTACTACATAAGATAAAGCTTTATCTTCATACTTTCCAATGGAAAACTTAACATTCACCTACTAATTTACTATCATATCCCTATCTTCATTTATCCAATGCAATTTATAAGGTTTGGTAAGTAGCACAATAGTTAGATTCAATTTCTCAACCAGTCTAGTGCTACAATAGTTATAACACAACCCACTATCAACAATAAGAGAACAAATATTTTCAAAAATATTATATCTTGTGTCGCTTTTATTTTCAATTTCTTTATAGTTTATATCTATTGTAATTTAATTTATGTTTTATTAAAAAAAATCTTTGGATGACTTTAATGTACTTCTCTCTTTTTTTTTCTAATAATTACAATTCTGGCTATTTTATTTGTGATTTATAATTTGTATTAATTGTTTTTTATAATTACTTGTATGTGGTAAAATGAATTGTTATATAATTTAATTGTATTATATAAGTAACACAAGTATATCAACTTATTAAACATAAATTTAATTTATTTAAATATAAGTGCTTTTCGGAACAATTTTTTTAATTTATTTTTTTGAAATATTATTTTTATTTTTATTCATATTTGTAGTGAAAAATTACTTTTATTTTAATTTAAAAAAATCAAATTTTAATTATGTTTTTAAAATATATTTTACAAAATTAAGAACATATAAGATTATAAAATAATTAAACAGATACTTGATTCTTACTAGGGCAAACTTTTTAAGTCTAGAAAAGTAATAAATATTTTAATACTTTTAACATTTAATCACTTTTAATCTCTGTTATAAGAATGGTCATTTTATAAATTATCAAATCATCACAAGTTTTTTATTCTATTACCTCAATTCAATCATTCATAAAGTTTTCACTGATTTCATTTTTCATTTTATTTTATTTTACTTTATTTCTTTTGCACTTTATTTTCTTTCCATTCTCTAATTCAAACTTATGTAGCACAGACACTAACCATACTACATGAACACAGATATACATATAATCTCTAAAATATAGGATATAGGGACACAAATATATATATATATATATATATATATTATATAGTTATGGATTATATAAATTACAATAAAGATTTATGTGTACAAGTATGTTTCAAAAAAATTTAGCAAAAAGATGTTTTTCATGGCTGGTTCAAAAGGATTTGTTCATTATTTTTATAATTATAATAAAATTTTATACAATAAGTTTGAGTTTTTAGAAAATTAATGTATTTATCTTTTTAAAAATTGTGTTAGAATTGTTAAAAATCCAACAAATATTTTTTGAATTAGATACTTCATCAATATGTGTCCTAAGAATGTCGGTGTCTCGGTGTCTGATACGTATATCCGACACGAACACTCCATTTAAGAGAAGTATCTGAGTCTCGTAGATTAAAAAAAAAAAATATTATAAAAAGGATATTAATTGATTTCAGTATAACATATATTTAAGATTTAATTTTTGAGGTTTCCACACATATTTGGTTTAAAAATTATAAGAACATAAAAGAAATTAAATCAAACGTAAGATAATTTTATAATTTTTTCTTTCTTCCTAATAGTTACAAAGTGAAAGAAATCAATATATATATATATATATATATACACTTTAAAAAATAATAAAAATATGAATACTTGAGTCTTTTGTTATTTACACCACCATTATATTCTTCTTCTCTCAAACTTGTGTTGAATTTCATTCTTTCTTTACTGTTTAAGGTTACCATAACAGATTCTTTTGAGTTGTCCAGGATTCATTTATCTGGTTTTAGCTTGTTCAAATAGAATATCATAATCCACTGCATTTTGAATACAACTACTTCCTTAAATAAATAAATATATATATATATATATGATATTATTAAAAAAAGTCTTTCATTTTTTTAAATATTTATTTTAATTTTGTAAAATCGATTAATTTTAGTCTTTCTTTTTGGTCATAGACATGATGATGTCTGTTAATGGCTGACGTTTGAGAAAAGTGGACTACAATACTCCCAGGTGACAAACTCGAACAAAAAAATACCGTTTGATGAATTTTTAACGTTATGCCTTCAGATTTGGAAAGACAGATTTGGGTTTCCTTACAAAGTAAATAGAAGCGAGCTACTTCTACTGCATTATGAGGGCACATGCAAAAAATTTAGATTTCTTTTTGTTTTATATGAAATTCTGATATATAAAAAAAATAGATTATATGTTCTATTAAATTTTACTATATTTTATAATTTAGTTTGATAAATTTCTTCTAATTTTTCTTGTTTTATAAATATAAATATTTTATTTCTCTATGTTTTAGGAATGATAAAACAGGTTGAGTTTGGTGGGCCGGTCCTTCGGTCTGTCATCATTTTGTTGGGGCGGATTAGTTTTTTTAACCAGACAATTTGTATTGGTCCAGTTAACCTAACTCATCAACTTATATTGGTCCGGTCCATCTAACTCGCCAAGATCACAAGCAGGACGGAGTCTGTCTTTTTTTTTTTGGTACTTTTAAAGAGTAATCTCATGCTTTTGGAATACAAATTTATGATAACCAATGTTTTATATAGAACTTTATTTATATTAATTTCTTTATACATCATTTTATTTTTTGAAGTATTATTGATATTTATTTTATTTTATTAGGTATTAAATTTTTTCATTAGAATATTAAATTTGTATTTAATTATATTACTCTTTCTTACATTTTTATTTTTTTTAAATGATATTAATGATCATAACAAAATAAATATATCTAAAATAAAAAATAAATAAAAATTTGAAAAGTAATAGACCATTCCGTCCTACGACGGATAGGTTACTATCTTCAACCCACCCTGCCTCATCTTTTGTGGGTGGATCGTTTACACAAAATTTTATAATGATAGTTAACTCTTATGGTAGTTTAAGAGAACATGTTTTAGAAAAACAATAATGATTTAGTTTTAAGGTTTTGGAAGTTAGGTAGTGACTCAAGGTATATTTTTATTTAGATTTTCATAAACTTTTGAACGATTATGCATGTATATGTTAAGAGGTTTACACTAAAGTTATATTTAATTTTATTGTAAAGAAACAATAATCAATACCCAATTACTTTTAAGCTGCAGAGGGAAGAACTTGTAACCGGGAAGTTGAAATAAAAGAGAAATTTGGAATCTATGTTGAGATTTGAAGAATGGGAAACATGAGTCCTAAATTTAAAAATGAAGAGAAATAATAATTTGGGTGTATATATTTTATAGAATAAAATAAGAACGTGAGAAGAGTGTCGTAATCAAACCGTCCACTTGGCGAGTATCTCTGGTTTCTAATTAGGGAAATCCAATGGTCGTTTTCGCAATCTCCATTGGCACACGTGGTCCATGCACTCTTCCCCACACTTACCCAACACTTTACTGCTACGTGCCCACCGCCACGTCTCTCTCTCGCACGTGTCTCATCACTCGTGTCGTCTCTCCCCACTATTCCTATAAACCCAACCTCCACTCCCTGCAATCCCCTCCATGTTTCTCCAACCTCTTTCGCTGTTACTCTCACTCACTTTCCAAACCCTAAAAACACAAAAATGGAAACTGAAGGGGCCTGCTGCATCACCAACTTTCAAACACCTGCTGCACACCACATCTCCAGGGTCCACAGAATAATGTTAGGCTTCCGCCCTATCGCCCCCAAACCCCTCCCCGCCGCCGCTCTTTCCGATGCTTCTTCCTCCGAGACCGCCGCCGACGCCTTCTCCAGATCCACCACATCCAAACGAAAGCGCGCAAAAGGTAACAGTAAAACCACCACCAGACACTGCACTCGGAAGAGAAACGCGCCTCCTCCGCCGCCACCGCCTACAACGCTCCCGCTGCTGCCGGAGACTCCGGTGCCGAAGAAAACCGCCTCCAGAGAAAGCCACAAGAGCGCGCCGGTGTGGCTGAGCTTCGGGAACCGCGGCGGTGCAGCTACGTCGGTGGATCCGTTCTGGTTCCCGGCGGCCGGATCGGTGGTGACGGTGGAGTGCGTGACGGAGATGTGGCGGGAGGAGGAGGGGCTGGGGTTGGGGAGTGGAGACGAGGAGAGGAAGGCGAAACTGGAAGAGGACACGTGTCCGGGGTTTATCTCGGACGGTTACGGGAGGGTGACGTGGACGAATGGTGCGTACAGGGAAGTAGTTGGTGAGGGAGGAGTTTGGCTGGCGATGAAAGTGAGCGTAGCGTATCCGTATCGAGGGTTCACGGGCTGGGTTAGGGTGCAGTACGCTTCTGGGAAAGAGAGAACTGTGCCGTGTGACGTTTGGAGAATGGATTGCGGTGGTTTTGCCTGGAGGTTAGACGTTAAAGCGGCTCTTACCTTGACCCTAGCTTTGTAATATAATATATAATATACCACCACTAACTCCTGTTAAGGTTCTTCACCAAACAGACAAAAACAAACCTCCCATTCAAACGATACCGTTTTCTTCCCTGCCACCTCCACCTCCTAAGACTACAATAACTCTGAAATATATTACCCTCTAAGGCTCTTGATCGTAAAGTGTAAATTATCGCACGTGCTTTTTGTGAGATCGGAACGTTAGTTTCTGTGTTGGAATCTGTATACGAAATATGTATATATATTAATTATATGGGATGTTATGTTTTGGAGCTTTTGATGGTTGCGCTTGGTTCTGGTGTTGATGATCGGAGGGGGGGAGAAGTAAAGTTGAAGGTGATGATGAAAAAGTTAAAAATTAGAAATTTTGATTTGATTGGATTGGCGTGAGGATAGATCTGGGTTGTATGAATAAAGATGATGTGATGGGTGGGACAGATGGTGAAGGAGGGTTGGGAGGAGAAGCAGTAACAGTGTTGGTTAGTGTTTTTGGTTGGGTGGGGTCAGGATGACATTCCAATATGCCATTATAAGCTCCTCGGAAGTTGTTCATTGCACCACGTCGCTGCATCTCACTACCATGCATACTTTTTCACCTTTTTCCTTATATATGTTTTGCCTTTCTTTCGTTTTTGCTTCTAATGGAAACACTACATTATAACATCCTTGCCAAGACCCATCCTTATCTTCCAACTACGTACACTACCCGTCACCCACACACCAGAACTACTTATATTGCAAACCGATATGCTTTTCTTACGCCTTATTACTTACTTTTCTTATCACTTTTGGAAAACGAATATTGCGAAGCGATGCCCTTCATTCATCATCAAAGGTTTAATTGTAAATGAGTTGCAGTCAAATCCGTGATGATATTTAATTCAAAATATGTAACACTATAAACCATAACTCAAATATTAGGTAGATGAAATCAAATGGAAAATGCTTTGCGCAAGACAGTTTGACAAGAGTGCTAGGAAGACTTCATATATGATACTTGAAAAGGAAAAAATGTAAGTTGCATAACATGGATCATGGAAATAACATCGGAGAGAGTGAGGAATGTGAGTGTTGATTGTCTGTAAGGATTTATCCGCGATATATTGTGCAAGTCTTCAGGATACAACAAGAATTTGTTGAAATTTTCGAGGATTAGAATTAGCAAGTTATTCTTCAAAGAGTAAGAACCCAATAAAACTCATAAAAATAACTATAAAGTAAAATAATAATTGAAGAGAGATGGGGGAGGAAGCGAAGAATATGAACAGTGCATGCTGAGATGAAAATGAAGAAGAGAAGAAGGTGAGTGAGAGATGCGTTTTTTGAATAAGGGTTGCGGTATTTATAGATGGAGAAAATAACCTCATCCCACTATATGAGCAAATTGTTTCTCACGGTCAAGGCGGTTCCGAGCTGTTGCGGGGAAGAAGACTGCGTCTTCCCAGAGAGTGCAGAGCCGATCTGGATCTGTTGAGAGCACGCACGTTCTAGGTGGCTTATTCAAGGTAGGAACCGTTTCTGCAGGTCTCCTTAGGTTGCTGAACA
>Ga0123342_1004694_pt1 | contig 20577 bp, 9 predicted proteins | sample Turbeawhitnodule_FD_89960 | JGI IMG/M metagenome (GOLD analysis project Ga0123342, IMG submission 89960) | Root nodule microbial communities of legume samples collected from Mexico - Turtle bean Mexico white nodule | ecosystem: Host-associated > Plants > Roots > Nodule | place: Mexico: Nepantla...
AAAAAAAAAAAAAAAAAAAAAAAAAAAAAAAAAAAAAAAAAAAAAATGAAAAAAAAAAAAAAAAAAAAAAGTAGAAAGAAGGGGAAATTGAGAAGTCACGTGGGGGAAAAACCATTGGAAGAAGGAGAAGGGATAAAAAATATTAAGGATAAATTTAAAAATTCATAAGGTTAATTATGACATTCAATATTTGAGGGTGCAGGTTTAAATTTGCAGGGGTGCATGAAAAAAATTGCCTAACAAGTCCCTAAAAAAGCTTGTGTACTAACAACTCATTTCTGCATAAGAGTGATACTCTGCATACCATATCATCACCGGTTATTGTTAATAAACCAAATTACATATTTTTAGAAGAAATTTAGGAAGAAATTGATTTTTTTCAAAAATATTAGACGAAATTTACTATTGACCTTGATGTAGGGAAAAAATTAATTATACCTTAATTTAATTATATAAAAAAGAAGTATAAGAAAACTTTAAATTGACAAAAAGATAAAGAAATTTTATGTAGTACAAACTATCCCAATGATTCATTTGAAATAAAAGTAAAAAGTATTTCTAATTTTGGTCCCTTAGATTTTTTTTACACAATTTTTGTCTTTATTCTATGCAAAATTCATATTTTTTGGTCCATATGTGAAATGTTGAACCCTCAATCTTAATTCTAACTTTTTTACGTCATTTTGACCCATTATGTTTTAATTACTCATAATTTTCTTCCATTTTTTATTTTGAAAACGTTCGACAATACGCTTAACATTGACTAATTAAGTGTGTTTGATATAAGGCAGATTTTCCCTGCATCATATATTTTTAATTAACACCCAATCACACATAGGAAAAGTCCAATTTATCTTTAATGAATATGAAAATATCTTAAAATGTGATACGCATCCAACTTTATTCTTCTTCTTCTTCTTGTTCATTTGTTAGCAGCAGCCGCAGCTACCGTCGTCTCCCTTAGTTTCCTTCACCATCAGTGAGCTTCATCATCGCAGGCAGAGCAGCAGCCGCCACCGTCAGCTTCTGAAGTCGAAGAAAGAACCATCGTCGGAGAAAGGTACTCTGTCATACCTAACAGATATTTTTATCCATAATTCATTATTGAGTTCTACACTTTTTTTATCCGTAGTTCATTATTGCATTCCGGATATTTTTATTCGCAGTTCAGGACTGGATTCCAGATATTTTTATCCACAATTGGGCACTTGGCTTCTGGATATTTTTATCCACAGTTGTGGAAGAATGGCCTCTGGATATTTTTATCCACAAGAGGCATTTGACTTGCGGATAATTTTTTCCATAATGTTGTTGTTCTTGTTATGCAGATATGGTTATCCGTATTAGTATTAGGTAGTTTAGGGCACTTGGCTTCTATGAAATTTTTCATTTATTTTTTTATCTATATGTGTTATAACTTTTTATATATGTTGGATTGAATGTTATTTTGTTATATATGTTGTAAGATGGTGCGGATTAAAGGTGGAAGTAGTTCTAGAAGATGGTGCGGACTAAAGCTTCACACAACAATGAACTTCCTCTACCTCACCATATGAAGAAGATAAAGGCATGATGGGATTTTAAAAAGTTCGTCTGGTGTCAGTCACAAATGATCGGATGCTGAACTATTAGATTTTCTTTTTTTCACTAAAATGTAAACTGTAATATTTAAGGATTATAATTTTTACTTAAGTTATTATTTCGCTTGAGTCAATTTATTGTGATTTTTTCGTTCTCATTTAATTTGAACGCAACCCATCCTTAAAAAGGAAAAAGAAACCTATTGACATGAAGTTGATCTCTTAAATGCTAATAAAATAATTCAGAATTTACTAAAAAAAATATTAGACAATGCATAAAAACCTTCTTTCAACTGTATAATAAAATGTTTTAAAAAAAATTATGGGTGATTAAAATTTAAATTTTGAAAAATTAAAAATTAAAATCTGTGGATTTTTAAAATAATAATTAAAATTACAAAAATTTGAAATTAATTTTTTTATTAAATTCATAAACGAAAATTATAATTAACTAGCGTGGTATGTTCAGACAATTATTTTTTATTAAAATTATTTAAAAGTTATTTTTCTCACAATTTATTGTCTAACAAAAAACTTCAAAACTCATGAAATATATAAGTTTTCTAAGTTTGTTAAGAACATATATAGTTTTTCTTTAGTGTAACTCTTATTTTAAATTTTTAGACTATTTCTTCCTCTTTTTTTCTCATTATATTAAGTAAGGCGCAACATTTTATAAAATTTTATTTAATTTGTTTTCTCTAATGCAATTTGATAATGTTTTATTCGTCTCACAATTTAATTTAAAAAATATTTAAAAAATAAATTTTTAAATTTTTAAAATTTAAAATGTAATCCTTTTCTCTTTTCTTTTTCTCCTTTCTTCTCACCACCTCCTAAACCCCCACCACGGCGGCACCTCCTTAACATTTCGATTTTACGACTATGCTCTACTCCAGTCCCTCGTCCGGATTTGGTTTTATTAAATTTGTTTGTATTTTATTTAAGAGATTGCTACATATTGATCTGATTTAATTTTTTTTCCCTCCTCGATCAGATAAAAGATGGGGTTATAAAATTTATTTTTCTAGATTTTCAGAGTTTTTCTAATAAAACTCTCTTTTTTCATGTTATAGATCTAAAATGTTTAGAGCACCCGACATTAAACACTGTAAAGAAAAATAAAATTTAACCATTATTTTCAAACAATCAATAAAAGCCTTAAAAATCAGTAATTTGCAAAGATCCCATGCACCACATCTAATAAGTTTATTTATTTCCATTTACTTAAAACATTCTCTATAAATTTTGAAAATACTTTTAGAATGGTTAGACTATCTATTACCTATTACTGTACTTGAGTTTTATATGATAGTCTAGAGTAAATATTTTTCCTTCAAATTTGGTGTTAAAAAAAATACTTGTCATTATATACGGAAAGACTATTAAAAAAATATTTAAATTTATTATTTAAAAAAACTGAATGTGATCCCTAAAAAGTTATTAGGTTTAAAATATATAAATTAAGATATAAAATACATTCATATTTAAGGGTGATAATGCGGGGTGATCCTTTAATATGAAAAAATGTAAAGAGAACTTACTATTTTAGTTTGTTGATCCGCTTAGATTCGTTTTCTATAACCTGCAACTCATGCAGGTTAAATATGGAATTAGCTGGGCTAACGTGCTAGTCCATCTAACAATAAAAATGGTGTTTTTTTTTTTTAGGGTTTACGGTTTACCTCATCAAATTTTTTCCTACAACCTATCAATTCCATAAATCGAATTTCATAAGTCAAAATAGTTCTACATCTCGGAAGATAAAATAGCTTTTTTGATAAGGTTATTCTTGATTTTTTCTTTCTCTTATGCAGGTTAGATATGGAATTAGCTGGGCTAACGTGCTAGTCCATCTAACAATAAAAAATGGTGTTTTTTTTTGTTTAGGGTTTACGGTTTACCTCATCAAATTTTTTCCTACAACCTATCAATTCCATAAATCGAATTTCATAAGTCAAAATAGTTCTACATCTCGAAAGATAAAATAGCTTTTTTGATAAGGTTATTCTTGATTTTTTCTTTCTCTTATGAATTTTCATTTTCGAAATTCACTTTTATGTTATGAAAATTAAATTCCAAAATTGATGAGGTGTAGGAAGAAAATTGACAAGGTACAAAAAGAAACACTCTAATGAAAAATACAAAATTGTCTCCTTCAGCTTTTTCGTTCACATCAATGTCATGTTCCTAATCACCTCACATGCTTTCATGACTCCTGCCATTTTCGCCACCCCAAACACCTTTTCAGTTCATAATATGGTAGGAATATTAGGGAAATGTAAAGTCATTGAAGAAATTATTAAAATAAAAAGAAATTAAAAGAGATAAAAAAAAATGGTCTCTAGTGATGTAAATTGAATATTGTCACATCAACACTACCACCATGCGGTTTGCAAACAAGATAATGAGTGTTTTCTATATATATTACCGGTGCATTAATATTTTTTTTTTTATTTTTAATAAAATTTTAATTTTCTTATATGGACTGACTCGCAGACCTTTGACCTATCTCTTATGGAGAGGTCAGTGTGGGACATGTTAATACGAAACGACCAATACAGGGCATGTCAATATGGGAATAGACCAATGTTGAGCATGCCAATTCAAGAACTCACTAGCCCATATTGTCACTGTTACATTCATCACCCATTCTTAGTTAGAGCACTTAATATTAACATATATTCTTGATTTAAAATAAATTACAACAAATACAATGTATACATCAGTAATACTTAAGACAACTAAAATCTTTAATTATATCTCCTATGATATCAAAATAAATTTGATATTACAAGACATGTTTAAGAATATTTATTTTAAATATGTTTTATTTGGGATTAATAATGATTATTTACAAAACACTATTAATAAAAATTAACATCAACTTTTTATTATGTTACAACGTTTCCTTGTATTTATTATATAAATTTTAATACATGTGATTTAGAGAATGAAGGAACCTAAGATATCTTATATTTTTTAATGATTTCATATACTAATACAAAGACTATAAATGACTATATATTATCCCAATCAAATATATCTCAATTCTTACATATCAATTTAATAAATTTATATAATACACAAACATGAAGATACTTCCAAATTTTAGAATTTGGAACACAATTTTGAATTTTAAATTGTGGAGTTCGGTCTATGGATTATATAATTCAGAAATGAAAAAAACAAATTTTGCACTTTTTGTCGAAAGGTAATTTTGGAATTGAAAGATGATGACTTTTTACGACTTGTTAGGAGTAATAATATGTCTTTAAGGAAGGATATCGAACCCACAAGTAACAGTTGAATAATCAAGTAAAATATTCACTAAATATAAAACAAAATAATAAAAGTTTGTTGAAATTTGTTGTGATGAGAATGATTAACAAGAAAACAAGGGCAAAAAGTTGTTGCTTCAATTGGAAAAATAGGGATTAAGTTTCATCTCTTTCACTCTTATGTATTTTGATTAACATGATAACATTATGTCCTTTGATTGATATTCCTCGCATATAAAATTATTAACATGCTTCCTAAATATCAATTCATCACATGTTTATAAAAACAACTTATAATCAAGTTCAGACGTTGATAGCAATTAACAGTTCAAGTCTATTCCTAACACTCAAATATGTTAAGTATTATTGTTTAGGTCAAAACCATAAAAATACTTTCCAGACATATTTAAGATTCTAGATCAAGAATTAGAAACAAAACAATAATACCAATAATCAATCAAAAACGTAATATTATATTCAAATATCACCTCTATACATAAGAGTTCGAACCGATTACTCTCAAACCCACATGGTAGAATTAGCCACTCATCTTCTAACACGTTCTATTCTCCCAATTGGGTTACAAGTCACTCAATGGTGTTTTCCTCTCAATCTTGCACACTAGGATTGAGTCTCAAGCCCCCTATTAACTTAATTTGCTACAGTTAAGTGACTTTTGCGTGATGTTGATGGACTCGTTGAATAAAACATAAAAGGCCCAATGTCTTTGACGTTATCTTGCTCAAACGAGAATGGAATCACTTGAGTGAGATTCTCTGATGCTGATTTGGGCTTGCACTTTGTGCATTCCGAGCCTTCCAACTTTCTCCTTTTAGTTTATATTATTTTTCTTTAGTCCAATCATCTTCATTCTTCTCTAGAAACCTAAAATTAACACAAAATTTGGGAATAAAATGTCCTTATTCAAATAAAAATCATAAAATATGTAAAAAAATACAAATTTATAAATTAGGGGTTATTTTATATTTATTTTAGTAATTAATACTCATAAGTGTCTATATTTTAATATGAAGGTGAAATGAAAGATTATATTACTTTTTTTTAGAAAACCAATCGGGAGATATCTAAGGGATTCTTTCAAATACAAAGAAGAGTCTAAGTATGCAAATGAATTTGTTTTGATTCTTTTTTTATTAAATTATTAAGGAAATGAGGGGGTAAAAGAGAAATCTTATTAAAAAAAATATGGAGATGGGAGAAGAAATTATCATTGTTTTATCTCTTTTACAACAAACTTTAGAAATGTTATTTTGGACTCTTTTCTTTTGTCTAATATATTTTTCTTACATTAGAACAACAACTGTGTGTAGTTTGGTTTACTCCAAAAACTAAAAAGCCCGATTATTCTGAGTTGAGTGGTGACTACTTTAAAAGAGTTTTGTATTATAAAATGACCCTCCTTGCGTCAAGTTACAACAAACAATGAAAACTACTTCATTTTATACTATTTGTTGGACAACGTACGAGAAACTTATTTCCTTTTGTTGATGATATATGAAGACTAATTTCTATATGATTTAACATTACAAAAACTAATCTTTGTAAAAGTAATTTTCAAAAGAAAAAACTATGCACATTGTGAAGAGCAAATAGGAGGTGTGAATAGAAGTCATTTTATGTAAGTCCTAGCCTAATATATAGGTAAAAACGTGAAAACCCAAAATATTTAAGACAATTGACTTGATATGGATCTCAATTAATCATGAGCATGTGATGCATAGGTTGGAAAAAAAAGGAAATGATGACAAGTGAAATGTGAAATAGCAAAAGATCATTTGAAATAAATCTGAAATCACTGACGAAAAGACAGCATCTGAAGTCATTAATGATGAACATCTTCATGAATTGGCAGCAAAGAAGAAAAGAAATAAAGGGAATGATGAAAAATGAAGTGGTAGGGAAGTAGGGATCATAATTAAGGAGCAGACCAAAGTTTGATAAAGTGTGGTGTAAATTGAAGTGATGGGAAATTTGACGTAAGGAATTAGATAAGATCTACTAATGGGTCTAAAATAAGGTATCTAACAATTTACTTTCATGCTATCTTCAATTGCATCATCTTTCTTAGTCATTAAGACAAAAGTAGATAGATCATCAACATTAGACCCAATAATGAAGACAAACAAATAATTCAATTTCTATAACACCGTTTCCTCCACGTTCAGTCGCTTCCTCACTCCCAAACTCACCAACTTAATGTTCAATCACCATAATAATAATACCAGAAAATAAGCAATTTTGTAACGGTAGGCATTTCAAAAAATTGGAAACTCTATGAGACGGTAACATCAACTCAACCTCTCTTTTGTTCTTAGTTAATTATCATTCTTTAAAATAATTAATGTTGTGATTGGGAAGAATCAAAATTATAAGTTTGTTCGGCAGAGGTTGTTATTGTATCACCTTCGCGTAATGTTTTAAAACCAGTACCTTGTCCAGTTGACTATTGGGTTGTGACTTCTCATGAGTTGTAGAGTCCAAATTTGACATTGCCAAAGGAGTTAGGATTCCATTACCGACTTAAACAATTACAATAGAAAATGTTATATGTTTTTAACTCCAGATTATAATTATATATTTTTTTATTAGTATAGATTTCATTTAAAAAGATTAATCTTAACATTATACTATGTTACATTATCGTCGTAATTTTAAAACTTTTAATATTTCGCTGTGAAAATAACATTTTTAATTATAATAATAATTTTGACGCGACACATTAATGTCTAACCCTTGCTATATGAATAGTTCAAGAATAACAAAAATTGTACCAATGCCGTTAGTGTGTGCGATTACCTAAACAGCTTTTTTTAATTATGTCTAATGTTCTTATATGATTATATAAATGCATATTTTTATAACTATTTTGATGTTATTTTATAATTAAACAATTTAATTCTTTATTCAATAAAACAATTTTTTATTTAATAAAATACGTAATAATACAATATTTTTACGCGAAATAATTACATAGTTATTCTGTTTAAAAATAACTGCTACATATACTTTTAAAATTATGATAGGACTTTGAATTCTGTTTCATTATAGTATTAATTACAATAAATATAATTCTCTGCATCATTTAAATTAAGATTTAGAGTTCTGTACCCAAAAATTAATATTTAGATTTAATTCAGAAAGAACATGTATACCTAGACTTAACTTCAAAAAAACATTGTGATTACTAGCTGCCAAAAGTTGCAATAATTGCATGAAAATAAAATCATTATTTTTTTTTAGAAAACTAAATTGAAATCATTATTAGCAGGAGCTTTTTAAGGACAGATAGAGGTTGCGCTAACGAACTTATTAATATGTGCTTGTATATTAAACTTAATTGTGGTGCAATTTAGAAAAATATACATAAGTTCTCTATTTTTTTATTTGTATCATTGAATATTTAAAATTATTCATGTGGTATAACATTATCAAAACTATTATATTTAGTTTACGCATTATAAACTAATTTATCTCTTTGAAAAAAAAAATCAAACTTGTTGTCGATTATTACTATATTAAAAACTATATAATATATAGAAAAAATAAAGTAAATATCAAGATCTTTGAACAAGAGGAGTGTATAGAATATATATACTCATGCATGAATGATCAGAATGTTTTAAAGTATAGTGGTTACTTATAAAAGTAATGTAAGTTTTAATTCATAAATTAAATCAATAAGTAATGATATTATAAAAAAATTATTAAATATAAATTAATTTTAAAATAAAAAAATAATTAATTATTATATTAATTAAATTAGATACTATTTTATAAATTAAAAAAATAATTAATTATTATATTAATTAAATTAGATACTATTTTATAAGGTAAAAAAGTATTAATATTTAAAATATTTTTTATTACTAATAAAAAATTAAAATAATTTTTAAATTAATATCTAACATTAAATATTAAAATTTTAATTATTAATTACTTTATATTCTAGATTAATTATTAATTTAATTTAAAATTTAAAATAATTAATACTTAAAATCTTATAATTAATCTTAAATATCAATTTAAAAACTATTTTACAATTTTTATTAATAAAAAAATTAAAAATCAATAATTTTTTAATTTATAAAATAATATTTAACCTAATTAATATAGTAACTATTTATTTTTATTTTTTAATTAATTTATATTTAATAGTGTGAAAATACATTTATATATAAATGTAAAAACAAAACAGACAATTAAATTAATCAAAAATTCAAAGAGTATGTAATTAAAATAATAATATTAACATGTGTTTAAGGATTAAATTGATTATGAGTAATTGAATTTCCAAACACTTATTTAATTCTCTTAATTTCATATATTAATGCAATGTAAGGTAAGGTGTATTTTTACTTCGATAAATAATGACTCTTTTTTTTTCTGATAAAAAATTACCTTTTTTTTTATTCTACACATTTTACTCTATGAACATTTGTACGTCTTGTTAAGTTGGCTTAATAATTGTTAGACTTTCTACTTGCAATCTAACACTAGACTTACCACTACTCAATGTAACGCGTATGCTTCAGTAAATGAGATGTGGAAAGTAATTTGGACTGTAAGGGTAAGTGAGTTGTGAAAGCATAAAAACAAAGTAATCTTTAATGGAAGAGTTGTTGATGATTTAGAAGTAGTTGTCTTGGTTCAAGTGAAGACTTAGTCTTGGATGACGTTAACGTCTCTCTCTGGTTTGTTATTCTTTTTCGAGTGGTGTTTCGAACCTTTGGTCTGTATGATGATGATTTCTTGATATATCTTTTAGCTCATGTGCTTGTTTTTAGTGTGTTTATTTTTGGGTTAAGTCAGGGATGTTTTGTAATCATAGGCGTTCGGCGGTGCGAGTTTTAAGATGAAGTGTCCTAGGTCTTTTATTTTATATAAGAGTTATAGACCACCTCTGAAGTGATTCACATTTTTTTTATTGCCGATAAAAAAAAACCACTCTCACACTACCTATTTTCTCTTTTTATTCTAAAGCTAAAATATAATTTATCTTCAATTTTAAGATATCTTTCGTTATAGCCTTTTACAAATTTTAAAGAAAAATAAGCTAGCACTGTATTGTGAAATAAATTTCACAATACCATCCAAACACAAGCTATAAAACAAAATAAGTTTGTTAAAAGTTACAATAATTATCATAAAAATCACACTAATAATGATTTTTAATTGGTTAACATTGTAAAATTGTTTTACACCAACACTGCACAACCTTTAAACTTAGCTATGCATCTTTTTTCCCCTAAAACTTATAATAGAGACTAAAAATACAACAAAGAGATTTGACTTGTGTTAAAGAAAATATTTCACTAAACACAAACTTAGTGAGATAATATGTGGAATGAAACTTATTTGTCTGAAAAAGATGTTTTAAGTCAAATATATATTAAAAAAACAAAAGAGTTTTTAGATTGATAGTCTCATAATGTTTATTTCTTAACAAATCCACCAAATTTCAGTTTGACTTTGAAAATTAAAATAATTGTTTCAATGGTAGCTACTAACTTAAACCAAATAGTTTTTTAACACTTTCTCCTAGCAAACACTCCAAAGGTTACTTTAGTATTAAAGTTCTTTCAATTATCTTATAAAAATTTATCATCTATTTTGTTATTTGGTTGTTTGTCTATCAATTTTATTTTTTTTGTCTTTCCATTATATACCAAATAAGGATCTTTATAGCATAAGTGGATCCCCACACCCATAACATTGATGAATTCAATAAATTTTCTTATTTTCCTTCTACAATTGTTCTTTTTTATTTTTTTTCCTCTCACTACTCGACCTAACACCATAGAAATCCCCTAATAGGCACTAGAGGATATTGTTACTAACCTCCTTTTTTCTCTTCAACTATTTCCACATTTTTATTTTATTATTTTCTTATTCATAAAATGGTATATATTTATAATAATAACATTTCTTCGTTTTTTCTTTCAAATCCATTCGAGACCAATATAGTCTTCACTAGTAAGAGAATTTGTTGTTTCAAAAACATCATTATCTAACACGTATAATAAATCACCCACTAAATTTATTATTGATTTTGCATTTCCTTATACCTCCCCACATCCTGTGATAGAATCTCAATTTTGTTTATTCTTTCGTCATCTCCTGTATATATAATAAGTACATGTTTTCAAGTTCTTTAAAAAAAAATTCTTCTACCCCAACATTAATTACATCTCATTATCGTTGTGATTCCTCCATACCTAATAGAGAAAATTTGTAACTATTTTATTGACAGACAAAAATTTGTAAGTAAATTGAACGTAAATATTATTTACCTGCGAATATTATTTATGATTTTATTCGTAAGTAATTACCTATAGATATTAATATTATTATTATTATTATTTTTATTTCTATTCATATTAATAATGATATTATAATTATTAAAATTTTGTTATAGAAGGAAATTAAACTCAAGTCCTATGAATACACATGGAACCTTTAACTATTGGAGCAACGAAATTTTGTAATTATATTATGATTAATATTATTAACAATAATATTAATAAAAATATTAATAATAAAAATGTTATCATTAATAATAATAATAACATTACAATATAATATTATCTCATTTTTTTTCTACTGCTATAAGAGTTGTTACCTAGATAAAATCCTCCAGTTGGTATTGATAGGTCTTGTCCTCCGGTAACACTGGTATAGGATACACTTATCACTTTTCCTAGCCTATTCTTGATGTTCTACTGCTTGGTTATTCATGTTTGTCTAGAACAGGTAGTTTAGCTTCTAATTCTTCTTATCAAAATATGTTTTTTATAGGCACTTGTAATTATTGTAATACAATTTATTCAATATGAAAATTTTAAAAGAAAAAATTATCTATTTCCATGACTTTTTAAAAATATATTATTGATATGAAAATAAAAAGTTAAATATTTGTTTAGTCACGAGACGGAAGAAGATGAATCAGATTAATATTTGGAAGATAAGAGAAAAAAAAAATAACTGAATTTTTTAACTTGTTTCTACTTATCGTTTAATTCTATTTTCCATATATTTTCTTCTATTAAACACACTTAATTTGTATTTTACTTTTAATCTAACTATCCAATTTGTTGTTGTCTACCAACTATCCAAGATACAAGACATGAGGAGCGAACATCCCACACCCAAAACAATGATAACTATGTCATCCTGCTCGCTGCCCATGGATTATGACCAAATTCCGGAACCGTCCCGTTTAGGGAACATTACATTGCGTATCAGTCTATCACATTGTGTCAGTCAACACACTCAACCCACCCATCATCAATATACAATATACAACGGCCTTTACTTTTGTCTTTGGGCTCCTAAAATTAAAAGAGTTCCATCATTCTTCATACAAACAAATACATTTAAATTATTAATGCAAGTTAATAAAATTGACCGTCACTACTTATGATGTAAAGGAAATTAAAGATACACTTCGCCAAGTTGCAGATTTAGTTAAGACAAGTTTTTATATGTAATCCTACGTACTAAAGTAATAGAAAAGTTCAGTTGAAACATACTCTGTAATAAAATGGTAAAATGTAAGCGCATTTTTCACATACCAAATTTGTGACAAGGAGATATATATTGGACAGAAACAATTTGGTTTGAATTGATTGGACTAGATTAGTGTAAACAACAGAGGCTGAAGCAATTAACAAGTTAAAAAAGAAGGCATCTGGTGATGAATCTAAGATTTAAAAATAAAATAAAAGATAAGGCGTTGAAGCTGTGGTGGGTCAAGCCAAGAAGGGAAAGTAATCACTACCGAACCCATTTGTAAAATTACTTTTCCAATTATAAAAGAGTGCAGAGACGGCAAAGTTACGTTCAATTCAACTCCCAGGTGAGTTTTGCAGATCCAACACGCCTCAACTCAACTCAACTCCTCAATCTGTATTTATATCCACTGTCCCATCCTTGCTATAATATATTCTTCTTTTTTTCCTTTCATCAACTCATTTCTCTACCCACGCCTCTCCCTGTTCACATATTTGGCCTTACATTGCACTCGTCTACACATCCCTCACCCACGCTGTAACCACCATCACACAACCATTTCTAACTTAGCCATTTTTCATTTATTTAAGAAAAGAAAGATTCTGGGTATTTGTCGGATTCGGGTTTGCGTTGGTCACATCCATCAAACACACCTTGATTCTTGGCGTGCGTCAGTGAACCTGGAAGAGCGTCAGGTTCATTTATATCCAAACCCAAACAACCCAAGAAAGAAACATACCCCTCACTCTCTCTCACTCCCCCCTCTCCTGACACTTACCGTGTTGTACGTGTCTTTCAAACGTCACCAAATTCAAAACATATTCATTATAATATTTATTTTCCAAATTGCTACTACTCAAAATTAATAAACCCACCACACCACCACCCATTTTTCCACTACAACAATCACCGTAGCAATCGTTGTGTTTGCAAGCTAGTTCAGGGTCAGTTTGGTAATAATAAAGATGGGGAATTGCCAAGCTGCGGAAGCGGCTACGGTTGTGATTCAACACCCGGGGAACAAGATCGAGAGGATTTATTGGTCGCTTAGCGCACACCAGGTGATGGACTCCAACCCTGGTCACTATGTTGCACTTGTCGTGTCCTCGCCTACGCTTAAGTCCGACAATGGGACGCCAATGAAACAACTTAAGCTTCTCCGACCAGATGATACTTTGCATATTGGCCAGGTTTATCGCTTGATCAGTTTCGAAGGTATGATAAATTAATACCTCGTATTCTAGCCTGTCTTCGCCTTTTTATACAAAAAATTGACTGTGAGAGTGTTTGTGTTTTGGTGGGCCATAGATGTGTTGAAGGAGTTTGCTTCCAAGAAATGTGGCAAACTCGGGAAACTACTGAAGGAAACAGGGGGTCATGGGGTTCAGATGAAGCACAGAGATAACAGAGCTCCAAATCCTAGCCTGACTTCCAAAACTGAATACGGTTCCAATAAGGTATAATTAAGTTTCTTCTTCTCTCTGTTTTCTTTTTTCCCCTTGATTTCTCTCCTGCAGCTAATTAGATTGGTTTGAAAATATTATAGTAGTATGCATGGTTGTGTGGGGATGATTTGATTATGATTATGACTATGATGTTGGATCTTTTTCATTTCCTTGTTGTCCAATTGGAGTGTCGAGGTGCGGCGTTTTTTTTTCTTCTCTGAATAAGACATGAATAAAGGATCTTTACAATACTTTTTCCCTTCCTCTGTTTGCATGTTAAATTCATACAAACCCTTAACTTCAGTACATTGCCAGAGTCTATCATTATTTAATTAAGTACGGATCTCGAGGGTGATTTTTTTTTTTTTACAAGTTTGGTTATTATAAATATTCCTCACTTTTAGTTGGGACAGAGACACTGGTGAGTGCATGTAATGATTGTTTATTTTAGTTGCAAGTTTGTGCTCTACGATATTTGGCACACTCATCCACAATCTATCCAAACCTTCTACAGATCTTGCGTTAAGACTGTTCTCATTACATAATTTCATTGTGTTAAATGGTTATAGAAAAAGGTAAAACCTACTAGAATTAATTTTAGTATATAATTAAATTTGAACCATTGAGCATAATTAAAATGTGTCTAAATTAATTTTAGCTAGAAATGGTGCATTAGAACATGTGTAGATGAAAAGAAATGAATTTTGAATCTAGTCGACCATGCAGTGGTAAATTAGGAAAGTACGTGAAACAGTGCATGCTTCACCATCCAAATAACGATACATGCCTTTGTTAGGTTGGTTTTTATCACTGACTGAGTTTCTTCACGTTTTCACTTCAAAAGCACTACCAAATTACAAAAGGCATGTCAGGACCGCTGGTGAGCTAATCATAGAATACCATGGATGCTTTTAATTAAAGATATCATCTTTTCAACTTTTTAAGTAACTTTTTTTTCAACAAAAAGAAAAGAGTGAATAAAGAGACCTATCTATACAAATAGTATAAATGGGTGGGGGTATTTTTCCACCCACTTAAATTCAATATATTAGTATTTTAATTGTATTTCTACTTTAAATATTAATATATTATTAAAACGACTTATTAAGTAGGTGTTTTATGTTTTAAAAAATTCAAAGTTTCATTTTTTTAGTAACATTTAGCTGTTGTTTACATGGAGAGTTGTACTATTAGCAAAAATGGAAGCAAATAGATTAGTGAGGACTGTGTTTGCCGGATTTTATGCACAATAGATCTGCGAGGATTGATTTAGGAAATTTTATATTTCAAAAGAGAATGTTGGTTTGCAAATTAAAATCATTCTTCTCTTTTATCTTTCCAATCAAACACATCTTGTATTCTAATTCTTTCCTTGTATTTTTTAATTCCTTCACCTTCTTTCGTATATAATTCAAATGAAAAGTTAAACGTACCAGTTTCTTTAAAGGGTCACTTGGATGATAAGTTAAATTTACCCTTCATGTGGTCAAGTTGGAATTATCTTGAAAGAGCCACTCTTTCTCCCTACCAATTTGTATGCGTTAGACCTAAGTTATTATGAAGTTTATCTGGAAGACTATTTCATTCCTGTCTAACTTCAAATTTTACAAGCCTAATATGTTATTACAAGCAAACAATTTATGATGTTTGACTAATTTATTTTCTACAATAGAAAAAAAATGCAAACCACAGGCGAAAAGCAATAAAGTGAAGATATAGCAGATAAAGACCACATGTACTAAAAGTATTTATATTTCGCAGACATGGATGGTTATTGGTATTAATATTATTATTAAGCACAGACATGGATTGTAATCGCTGTTGAAGCCTACCATCTATGATTTCTGTGATCTGTACTATGAATCAATACGATTTGTCATTTTCCCCTTACCCCTTGGCGTGTGCACCTATCCAACGCAATGCCAAAGTTATCTCTTTTTCCTGTTCATTGTCAGGTGGAACAAGAGATTCAACGAATGGAGAGCAATGCCAGCAGCAGCAGCAGCAATAACAAAGGTGTTGGAAGGCATTTCGTTGGTTCTAGTGGGCAATGGAAGCCAGCCTTACAGAGCATTGCAGAAATTGGAACATAAACGCACTATTAGCCCCCACTCCCATGAATAAACCATGCAGAGCAACATCATCAACAACCCTTCCTTTCATTTCACTCTTTCCAATGCATTCACATTACCCTCCTCCTTCATTAGTCTACTACACGTAGGGTTTGTGTTTGTTATGCTTATCTCTCTATGGAAAGGACATGTACAATTAGACATTAGCCAAGTTGTCATAGAATATAGCATATGGTGTTTTGTTTGATTTGTTAAACATAACCATGTTCTAAGTAGCATATATTGTTATGGAACTATGGTAGTAGAATAGTGTAGCTTTGTTTGCCTTGAAATTTTAGTAGTGGACCACTATGGATTTTGTTAATTGAATGTTCCACGGCTTTTCAGACTTCTCCATTTTTGCTAAAATCACTTTCCCAAGAAACTTTGGGAATATTGAGGTTGTGCGTGGTCCTAGTGTCTATTTTTTTTAGCCAAATTGGTTCTTTTTCGTTTATTGATTATTAATATTATATATGCATAACCAGCAGCGTATGCGATCAATTGAACACTTAGACTACACAAGATAATTTTAGTCTATTTTAAAAGATAAATAAAATAAAATGAAGTATGGATTTTTAAATTTAAATCGTATTAAAAAAATAATTTTCATTTTAGAAATAATGGTGAATATGTATTTTAATAAAAGAAGTATTACTTAAAAAAACATAATTATGAGTTCATAAAACAGTTGGGCTCATTAGTTTATGAGCTTAAATTCATTTTAGATCATTGTTCTTTTGTTCTATAATCCATTTTACAGATTTTCAAGATCCATATCTAATCGTGATCTTAAATCTTTAGGATTCGACATACCCTTGCTAGTGCTAGTTCCAGTATGCACCATTTATATATTAATGGTTGAATGTTGGTTGGTTGCTTTGTTTGGATGGAAGCACAGGTCAATGTTACAATCAGTTTATCCCTTGTTTTTCATTCAATCGTGTCTTTAATTTAAAAGACAGGTTACTTGTTAAGAAGCAGAAAGGTTCATAGCAATTCAAGCGTGAATATTTCTTGTTCAGAGAGTTCAGGTAACTCTGATCGTTGCTCGCCATTGTATTGGCATGAATCACAATGAAATCTCCCTTTAGGGAGCAGAAAGGTTCAGGCGATTCTAGCGTGAATACCTCTTGCTCAAAGAGCTCAGGTAACCCTGATCGTCGCTCGCCATTGTATTGACACGAACAAAAGTGAAATTTCCCTTTAGGGAGCAAAAATGTTCATAGCGATTAGTGTGAATACCTCTTTACCGCGAATCACATGAGGAGTATGAGGCGGGGTTCGAAGTAAAGTAAAAAAATTGCACATTACAGCGGTCTTTTGAATAACCGATGTAATGTATACTTATTTTACCAATATAGGCGCACACTACATCGGTTGTGTAATTTGACCGATGTAATATATTTAAATTTTTTGCATTATTACAACGGTGTTTTAATGTTCAATGTAACATATATTTTTTTTACTACCAGGCACACGCACTACATCGGTTGTGTAATTTAACGTATGTAAGTTTTGAATTATTATAGCAGATAAGTATAAATAGTTCTATAACTACTATTTGTTAGGCGGGGCACTATAGATTCGTAATTTTTGGAAACTTATTAACTAATTTGTACTTCTTATGGACAGTTTTCAGTGACTGTTATTTCATAGAATGTGGTAGTTTAGAACAATTATTTCTATAACTGTATTTATTTATTATTAACTAGTTTGTAATAAGAAATAAAGGATTGTGCATGAATTTTCAAGAAAGTTATTATGAGCCTTTTATTCTAACAAACTGTTCCCAATCTCAAAGACTCTTTCATAGCCAAAACAGAAGAAACTATATAAACACTTTCATAGCCAACACAGAAGAGTTCGAGCAGCAATGACAATGGCGACACTTCTTCACATCACTGGAGGTAAATGGAAGAAGAGTGCCTTTTGTTATCGATCAAAATGTCTACAAATAGAAGAACAGGATTATTCCAATTTTTCTGGCCAAAAATTCCAGAAATTCTCAGGTATGTGCTGTTGAAAGTTATGGATATGTGTTTCTCGATGTTACCTTCTTCTCTGCCTAACCACAATTTAGCTATCTCTATACTGCCGCAGTTAATCTGAGTACATTCACTACTCTAGTGAAGCAACAATGCTGGCAGAAGGCAGACAAGGTGGATGGTCGAGATCCTAACAGCTGAAGGAAGGACGTAATTGGAAATACTGTATTTCGAATGTTCCTTGATGGCACGGGTGCTTTTGGTTACAGTTGTGATCATATAGTTCCTTATTCGAAGGAGGAAGCCTTATGCATAATTGTCGAATCTTGCAGACAAAAGCGAATAGGATAAAAGGTGATCAAATTATGAGCATAGCCAACCTTGTTAAGATAAGTCCTCATTATTCCAAACTGCTTTAGCACTTTCCAATGCATACTTCTTCTGACCAATAAAAACACCATCAGATCTTGGCAAGACTTCAAGACTAAGGAAATACCTCATCTTACCAAGATCTGCCTATCAAACTCATGCTTTATGTAAGCTTTAAACTCTCTAAACATCAACTCATCATTTCTAGTAAAAATAAGATCATCAACATAAAGACTTACAATTAACACTTTGCCTTCTTTTCTTGTCTTGATGAACAATGTATGCTCATAGTCACACTTCTCAAAACCTTCCTTCATGAAATAGGCTTCTATACGACTATATCAAGGCGCGTGGGGCTTGCTTAAGTCCGTAGAGTGACTTTTTTAATTTGTAAACCTTATGTTCATGTCCCTTTTGCACATAACCGCAGGGTTGCTCCACAAAAACCTATTCATTTAACTTTCCATGTAAAAATGCAGATTTTACATCTAGCTGGTGGATGAACCATCCTCTTTGAGTTGCAAGTGCTACTACCAAACGAATTGTCTCCATAAGTGCCACAAGTGCAAATACTTCAGTATAGTCTACCCCATGTTGTTGAGTATACCCCTTTGCTACAAGCCTAGTCTTGTTTGTCGACATCTCCATTTTCATTGAATTTAGTCTTATAATAAATCCATTTTACTCCAACTTTCTTTCCTTCGTTGGGTAATTTCTTCAATTCCCATGTGCCATTTTTGTTTATTGCTTCCATTTCTAGATCCATGGCTGCAGTCAACAAATCCGAGTTTCTTCTTTGTCGTGAGTGCATGTACCATTGCTATCTTCCATAATTGATAATTGGTATCGTTCAATTTGGTCGACACCAACATGTGTCTGGGTTGGTCCGAAGGATGAACATGGTAGGAATTGGTTGGATCCATGGCAGGCGACTTGGTGACATTACCAGTGTCTTCTTTTCCAAACATATATCTTATTTAGTAGATAAAAATGGGAAGGCTGTCAGAGCACTTATGTAGTGATCCACTAATCATGAAATTCTATCATTATCAAATTAATTGCGTACAATAACGTATAATAATTGCGTACACTACAAGAAAAAATACATTTAGCTGCAAAAAAAGTGACAGTGGCACTTGTAGAAACTAAATAATGTCAGCTAAGCCTTCACAATTAAAGAAAATAAAAAAAATTTGGGAAAACATGGGTTATACTCACGCAAACTTAAAAAAGAAATAAAAAAAAAATAATAATAAAATTTTAAAGGTTTAGAAAATTTGAATAAACAATAAAATTGTGAAAAGTCAAATAGCCAACTATTCCATTTTTGGGGCATAAACTCATTTTGAATGTGAGCTTGAGTATTTGAGTGACTGAGAGCATTTGAGCAGTGGAACGTGACCGTGAGCTTGAGCATTTGAGCGATTGAGTAGTAAGATATTGAGTGATTGAGCTTGAGCGATTGACCATTTCGTACTCAATCGCAACCGCCGCCATAGAACATGACCGTGAAACCGTGTCACAGTGAGTTTTGCTTCTCCTAAGTGCTTCCATCATCAGTGGCCAAAGACTCCACGTATCCAATTATATTGTTGGAGAGAAAAAGATCATATATGAAACAATCTTCAAAACTTCTTCAAAAACCTCTGCATGCATTCACAGCAGGTAATGAAAATGAATACAAGCAACCCAAGTGGAATTAAATTTCAGAACAATCAATAGCCTTCCTAACAGAATGTCGCAACAAAAACGAATGTCTCCTTTGAAAATCCAAGTGCAAAGTACCAGTTAAACCAGCTTAAGTTGTTCTAACATCACATTATTTTATCACAAACTGAAGCATAGTACTCCATATTAAACCTAAAAACATAACAAGCTGTCCAAAAAAGTCAAGGCGCGAGTCCTTATAATCACTTTATATTCTACTATATAGATGAGAACATCTAAAATACTCTCATCGGATTTTCTTATTTGAAAACCTCATGCATATAATCATCCAACAGGTAACCTCTGCTTTAATAAATGTGTAGCATAGACGCACACAAGAAGACATTGGGGGTGGGGGACATCATCAAATCATCAGATAAACATGATTCAGAGGGTAAATAACTTGCCCATCAGTTGTTAACATTCTTCGCATTATGGGAAGCAGGTTGGCTCGAATTGAACAAATAGTTGAGGAAGACTGCTCACTGATTCAAGTATCGTGCTAATAGCACGCAGACAACCCACAGCAGCAAGAGCACCTGGATCGTCAGCTTCATCATCAGCTT
>Ga0123342_1004695_pt1 | contig 20575 bp, 11 predicted proteins | sample Turbeawhitnodule_FD_89960 | JGI IMG/M metagenome (GOLD analysis project Ga0123342, IMG submission 89960) | Root nodule microbial communities of legume samples collected from Mexico - Turtle bean Mexico white nodule | ecosystem: Host-associated > Plants > Roots > Nodule | place: Mexico: Nepantla...
AATTTTTTTATATATATATATATTATATATATATATATATATATATATATATATATATATATATATTGACAATTCTATCAAAAAAACATGAGCCACGTGACAATAAAGATATTTTTTAATTTTTTAAAAAGTGAAAACATTTTTTATAAAAACGTTATTCATTTTACTAGAACTAAAGGTTTAAGTTTTAAATATTTTTTGTAAAGGTGGTGCATGTAATTTACCTTAAATTAATCATCAGATGATAAATTAATTTTCAAGTTGACAAATTCTACATGTAGTGGAAAGCTGAAAACGTGTTTCTTAAAACTACTTTTCTATTTGTGTTTGATTCATTTCATTTGAGATTAAGTTGAGCAAAATTATTAAGTGGTATAAAGTTTTTTCTTATCAAACATATAATATCTAATAATTGTTTGGGTGATCGTGTATGCTTGCTGATATTTCAATCAAGTAATGTTCTAATTTTTTTTAGCGGATGAAATATTTTTATAATCAACTTTAAAAACAGATAAATATTTTAAATGACATCATAATTGAAATTTATAATAATAAACTTTGAATGTATACAGGTCATGTTTTAGATTTACAGTAAATAGTAAAAATTATGATATAATGTTATTTTTAGTTTGTGAGGATTTTGTTTTAAAATATAAAGATTAAGATAAGAAAGAAGGTAAAATTGACATTAGTGAGTATGTTTTTTGTTGGTTGGGAGTGTAAAGCAGTATGATGTAGGAAGCTAAAGAGAGATTTTGAGTAAGAAAATGTGAGAAGCGTGTGTGAAGAAAATGGGAAAATGTAAGTAGTAGAAGGAAGAAGAAGTAAAATAAGAAAAAGATGTGGGTGCTAAAATCCAAAAGAGAAGAAGGGCAACATGGTCTTGTTACGTTTTAAATATGGTTCACATTGGTTGACCCTTAGGATTGGAGTGGCGGCCCCTACGCCGTTGGCCTTGGTTAGTTCATCTTTCTCTCTCTCTCTTCATGTCCTTCACTCTAGTATTAAAAAGCCAAGCCACTAACAACCAACATAACAAAGCAGATAAGAAGCAAACCCAACCCAGACCCTGCTCTCTCTGCACCACTGTGTCTGTGTGCTGTGTGCTGTGTGCTGTGTCCACACTAAGGAGATACAGAAACCAACCAAGCAACATTTTCCCTCTTGTCTTCTCTCATCTCATCTTAACTACAAAACCATACCATACCATATATGGACGGCCTCTTCTCCTCCCTCAAGCTTCTCTCCCTCTCCTTCATGTTCTTTTTCTTCCTCCTCAAGCTCACCGTCCTCCTCTGGTGGCGACCCAGAAAAATTCAAGGCCACTTCTCCAAGCAAGGCATCAGAGGACCCCCTTATCGTTTCTTCATTGGAAACGTTAAGGAACTTGTCGCCATGATGTTGAAGGCCTCTTCCAAACCCATGCCTTTCTCCCACAACATTCTCCCCAGAGTCCTTTCCTTCTACCATCACTGGAAGAAAATTTATGGTATACATTCTCTTCCACCTTTTTCATTTCTCAATTTCAAAACCCAACTAATGCACTTCTTCTTCCAACACCCTTTTCACTCCTCTCTCTGCCTGCTTCCAACCACCACTCCTCTTCACCATCCTTAAAGTTCGCGCTCTTCACTGCCATCATCATCATCTTTCTTTTCCTACTTCTTTCATACTTCCATCGCAATTTTATGCTTTTCAACCCTCCAAGGACCCCTTCCGGATTTAGGGTGCTACTTTTTCGAAACTTTTCAGGCTTTTCTTTTTCTCAGTTTGTTACTTCCTTGCCGTTTGATGCATGATGTTGAAGTTCCAGGGTTGGACGGTAGCTACCTCCTCCTCCTTCTCTCCCTTTTTCCCTTCTTTCTTGATAACTACCCTCCTTCCTTGAGCAATCCTTTCTTGCCTCAAAATCCAACAAGCCTTCGGCTTGATGTGCAATGTAATCAGACATTGGTTTCCCAGTGACTGCGTGCTCTGTAAGGGTGTCAGTAATACAAATATTGTCCATATTCTTAACTTCATTTCACTATTAAAAAGAAAAATACACACAGAAACATATATCTAGCTTGTTGACTAAGTGCCGTGAATGTATACAGTGATAATAATTTTTATGATGTGTAAGTGCACTCTGTTGGCATTGCGGAGTTGTCATCTGCTTTTCCATTGTCCTCTTTGTTTTGTTTTTGTATGCGAGGAATTGAAATGTGACAATGTTGTTGTATATGTTTGGTTTAAAATTGACTTGTCTTCTTCCTACCTCCTGTTATCTCTCTCAATGTCTCTGTGCTGTAGGGTCTACACTACACTATCCATGCCCCCTCTGAAACTAATGGCTGTCATGTTTCCTGCTTCTTCCTCTTTTGCAAACTTCACACTTACTACTTGCGGGACTGTGCTACTTCCAACTTTGTGTTAAAAATCAATCCCCATTTCACCTCACCCTTCTTTTTTAATCACACCTTTTCAAATCCTACCAACACACTAATAAACCAAAAATTAGTAACTTTAATATTATTCACTAATGAATCAGTTAGTTAATTAATTAATTAATTAATTATTAATTAATAGTACTTTTTTGATCCAGGTGCAACATTCCTAGTTTGGTTTGGACCCACCGTTCGTCTCACCGTCTCTGATCCAGACCTCATCCGGGAAATCTTCACATCCAAGTCAGAATTTTACGAGAAAAACGAAGCTCCACCCCTTGTGAAGCAGCTAGAAGGTGATGGCCTCCTTAGCCTCAAAGGAGAAAAATGGGCTCACCATCGAAGAATTATCTCTCCCACTTTTCACATGGAGAATCTCAAAGTAATTAATTAAGTCCTACCCCGCCCCATTGTTATTATTATTAAAACAAGTATATGGATACTGAATCCTTTTTTTTAAATATATAAATGAGATTTGGGTGTCTAAAGGTAGACGTTTTTTAATTAGTTGCTGATACCGGTGATGGCAACAAGCGAGGTTGAGATGTTGGAAAAGTGGTCGGCAATGGGTGAGAAGGGTGAGGTGGAAATCGAAGTTTCGGAGTGGTTTCAGAGCCTGACAGAGGATGTCATTACGAGGACGGCATTCGGAAGCAGCTACGAAGATGGAAAAGCCATTTTCCGGCTACAGGGGCAACAGATGGACTTGGCCGCCGACGCCTTCCAGAAAGTGTTCATTCCAGGTTACAGGTAAGTGATTGATATCCATTTAATTGAGTGATTAATCTGGAAATTGGAAATTAACAGGAAATTAGGGGGTGAATGTGTATGTGCAGATTTGTGCCCACAAGGAGGAATATAAAGTCATGGAAGTTGGAGAAGGAGATAAAGAAATCGCTGGTGAAGCTGATAGAGCGACGGAGGGAGAACACGGAGAGGGTGGAGAAGGGGGCAAAGGATTTGTTGGGGCTAATGATTGAGGCGTCGAACAGGAATTCGACGAATGTGACAGTGGATGACATTGTGGAAGAGTGCAAGAGCTTTTTCTTTGCAGGGAAACAGACCACATCCAACCTGCTGACGTGGACGACCATTCTCCTAGCTATGCACCCACACTGGCAGGTACGGGCACGTGAGGAGGTTCTCAAGATGTGTGGATCACGTGACCTTCCAACCAAAGACCATGTTGCAAAGCTGAGGACGGTAAGCAAGTTAATTATGGTTATTATGTGGAGACCTTCTCAAGGGAACATCTTCTCAAGCAGTGGGTGAATAATGTGTTTGGGTGTGATGTGGTGCAGGTGAGCATGATTGTGAACGAGTCGCTGAGGCTGTACCCGCCCACCATCGCCACAATCAGACGTGCCAAGACGGACGTGGAGTTGGGGGGGTACAAGATACCACGTGGGACGGAGCTGTTGATTCCAATCCTGGCCGTTCATCACGATCAGGCCATATGGGGAAACGACGCCAACGAGTTCAATCCTGGGCGTTTCAGCGAGGGGGTGGCCCGCGCCGCGAACCATCCTTTGGCCTTCATACCGTTTGGGGTGGGTGTGCGCACATGCATCGGACAAAACCTGGCAGTGCTACAAACCAAACTGGCCCTCGCAATCATACTGCAGCGTTTTAGTTTCAGGTTGGCCCCTAGTTATCAGCACGCACCAACGGTCCTCATGCTACTCTACCCTCAGTACGGCGCTCCAATCATTTTCCGACACTTGTCCACGCTGGACCATCCTCACTGCCCTCCTCCGCCGCCTCCTCCTCCTCCTCCTCCTCCTCCTCAACCTCAACCCTCCTCCTCCTAGTTCATCTCAACTCAACTGTATAGGTGCCTTCTTCAGCTCAGGGACTCCACCATCTGTTTCTTGGCCAAGTGTCTTTTGCCAATTGCAATTTAGCTTCCTTTTCTTTCACTTATAGGACTAGAACCAGTACATGCCTAACAATTCCCTACATACCTCCTTCTTCTCTTCGCTTCTCCATCATCCTCTGTATATTTTCCTTCATTTTTTTACAGACTTTTCTAATTTTGTAATCAATTTTTGGCCCTTTTCTTTTCTCATCATCATTATTTTCTATTCTTCACTCTTCATCAAAATTTAATTAAATATTAAATATATATATGCTCTCCGCATTTTCAAATTGCTACGCTCCATATTAAATAAAATGCATCATATCGTTTTTAAACTCTTTCTCAACCTTCACGTTATACAATTGCTCCTGAAAAGTACAGAATTGTGTACCCCGATGGAAGGGTCACGGGTAAGCAAAAAACGACCTGTTAATTCATACATTTTGTTTTTCAATTTTATTTTATTACGAGGGTTTTATTATTTCAAGTTATACGCAAGTAAGGAACCTTTTTCTCCAGAATCGGATAACTCAAAATAATGCACTAGACGCAGCACAATAAGCCAAACTTTTTCTCTAACAAGACAACTCAATCCATCATTAGTAATCATCTCCTTTCATTTTGGTGACTTGCAAATCAAGTGGAATTCGACTATTTAGATATAAGACAGACTATCTGTAACATCGAATACAATTATTTTGTATACACATTTATAAAAGTAATAGATATGCTACAAAATCAAACATACAACTTTTTGCTGTCCCGATTTTGTGTTGAAGAAATATTCTCCAATAAACTATTATTATTATTATAATGTTAAAAGACAGGCAACAGTAAGGTATGGTTACATAGGAGCTAGGTAGGAAGCAGACGAAGGAACATTGGAACCCGAATTTCTAAACCACTTCTACAATCTGCCACTCACTGACATCAATACCCATAAACCTTTATCACTGCTTCACCCCAAAGAAGAAGCATTGGTTTAGATTTTGTTCGTAACTTCAGCCTCCATGATGAAGAATCATGAGCTTTTCAATGCGCTCTGCACTTTTGCAATCTCCCTAGATGTAATTTCCCGACTTCTAGAACAAAACTCATGAGTGGTACTAGTAAGTAACCGGTTAGGAATTGAACTCCACTGTCCTTCGCTTTCCAAGAAAGACATGTCATAATATCCCTTTCTTAATTATATTGCATTGCATGGTATAGTTTAGTAGTGCCAAAGCAAAATTGAACCTTTCTTGATTTAAGAGTAAATGGTATACAGGTAAGATTCCGAAATCCCATGGTTGTTGGGTTTCTAAGTTCCTTCTTCAGCACCACGCAATTTCGTACATGTTTGTATTGTTATGTGTTCGCTGGCTAATACTGCCATACCAGTAGATATTCAGAAAAATAAATCCAAATTATTAATAGATTGATGGGCAAGAAGAATATACATATATATATAAACACAGGCAAAAAATAAAAAGGTATATAGTTAGTTAGATAGCATGAAGTGTGTATATATATATAATGAAGAATTAGGATAAGGACGTATTTGGACAGTGTGAGTTATTTATTGTTTGTTTATTAAACGATATTGAAGGGGAAACTAGTTGGGTTGGGTCCGTGGTAGCTTCCTTGTATTTATTGCAAGTGGTGTTTGGCAGGGCCATGCAGAAGAGTAAGATTTGTGTTACCTTGAAGGATTTAAAGTAAGAAGGTAGTACTTTTAAGACATAAAATGTTCTTTTGAAGCAAAGGGGACCATAATCCAGCATGCAACACATTGTTTATTGGTTTTCTTTTATGGGATTTGCGGCATTTGAGTTGTAATTTAGTAAGAAGTAAGATTTAGAGGAACAGCTTGTGTACTGCTTTTTGGGATCTTCTCATCCCCTTCCGTGGAGTGGGGGAGAGAATTTTAGTTTATCACCCTTTGCTGGTCCCCAAAATGCATGTGGTTAGGGGAGTTCTTCTTGTCCTCTTGATTTCAGTTTTCTTTTTAGCTTTTATTAAAGGAACCAAACCATGCCATGCCATGCCATGAACCACCATGTGGCCCCATTGCATAATTACCTCTCCATCTCCATCTCCATCTCCATCTCCATCTCCTCTTCATTTTTTTCTCTCTTTCAATTTCAACTGCAAATTTGCACACTCCTACTCCTGGACCTGGACGTGATTGCCACTCATTTATTCCTCTCATGTTAATCTTGAGAATTGTGTGAATGTAATTAGTACGGTACAATTAATGATAGTATTCTATTGCTATTATTATTCACACCACCACCTGCCATATATTGTTTTTTTATAATATCATGATTCGGCATTCTACCATATATATATAGTATATTATGATATGTGGGTGTGGATGATAATCCAAGTACCACTAAGGTTTTGGTGAGAAATGAGAATCATGGGAATCGCAGATTACGCCTTGAGCATACCAATCTCACATAAAACAAGAAAATAATGTTTCACGTATTTTTTTATCCCATATCTGTTGTAATTATTAGTAGTATTTGGCATCGCTCTCATAAATAGTCCTAGTAATCCGCGAAGAAATTTGATTGGTTTTGTGTTGGTGGAGGGTTGTGTTGGTTTGTGGTTTGTCTCAGCATTCTTCCGCGTTAACATCTAAGCAGTGTCCCCTGTGGTTAGCTAGATGACAAAATCTACATTCCAAATAAAATTTAGCTCTGCATGGCTTCAAATTTATGTTTCTACTTTTACTTTCGACTACTACTTTATATGTTTCGAAGTTTGCACTTAAATCAATGCCTGTGTTGAGTACCCCAGAAAATAAAAACTCCATTATTCATCAGTGTTTGTTCTTAATGGGGATACTAGTACCAGGTGGCCCTCAATAATAGAATTCTTTATTTTAGTAAATGGACAGCTCATGTTATTTTAGTAAACCTAACCTGCTGTTTCATAACTATTTTGCTTCTCTGCCAAAAATTAGACCATACTTTTAAAATCCCAAGTAAATGCTCAAGATCTATGGGCACTGCTAAGCACAGTATTTTTGCAATTATATCAAAAACTGTACTAAACTAATCTTGAATGTCCCCTAATTAGGCTCTAATGCCAATGCATTTGAGCTGGCTAATGTCTGCCCTTGTTTAATTACACCTTGTCGGTCTGTCACGTAATACCAATATCAAATGCACTACCATTTTCATCATCATTGCCCGAATTTTATCTCTCCATTCACCCTTAGGATGCTTCATTTTTTTTACACATTTTAATCCTATAAATTACCACACTTACATGCTCCTCTTCTGAACTCAACTATCACAAAGATACTAATATTTCATTTAAAGTAGTAACAAATAACATGATTTAATTGATGATGTAGATTCTGAATCCACAGAGGAACAGAGCAATAGATAGGCATAAATGTGATAGAGAAATTAGTACAATGAAATGCATGGCAGTGATGATTTTGTCTTTAACTTTGTTATTAATCTTTTGAAAGAAGCAAAAAGAAGAATGCAAAGTGGAAGGGCAAGATGGTATATGTGGTGAGAAGTTGATGAAGCTGAACAGCACCTCATGTTTGAAATGGGGGTGTATATTGGGGCCAATATATGAAAGGACCTGTCCCATATAATTTGTCACAATTAACTTTGGTGTTGAGAAAATACATTTTCATGTGATGTGCAGATGTTGAGGGTGAGAGTGACCCTAAAATGCATACTCAAAACTTGTAGGCTTCATTCTCTTTCTCTCTTAACCAGAGAGAGAGGCAGCATCACATGGGAATAGCAATGATGAAGGAAGCAAATGAGACAATGGTAGAGGATTTGGTGGAGCCACATTAATGCACAACTCATTTGTAGCTTTCCTATCCGTCAACTCTTTCTATAAGGGTCTTACAAGAAATGTGGAACTCATTCCCTTTTCTTTCTTTTCGTCTCTCAACCTTCTTCCACATTTAATTCACAACATTCAATACCCCTTTACTTTACTCCCTGTAAAAAATAATCATACTCTTAACAAATTTTTAGTAATATTACAAATCACACCAAAAAAAATTCTTAAAGACTATTGTTAGCCTTTTCCAAAAGAAGATCTTAAAATGGCCCAACCTAAGGAATGGCAGTTACACAGTTCACATTAAACTTTGTTGGTCATACTGGTGACAAGCCCACTTGTGATGTCCTGTGCTCATAAAATGTGCAGGGATCACCATTTTTAATTACGTCAAATCTTAAAACAAAATATATAAGAGATTTTACTTTCCTGAAAATAATTCACGTTTTTTTAACTCTTCTAAGTTAAAAGCTATTCTCTTTAAACACTCGCATCTAATTAAATAAATGTCATCTTTCAAACAAAGGATTTCAAAAGATAAACGTATTTCTTTGTAGCAGTTAATTATAAAGTATGAGATGAGATGTGGAGAGAGGAAAGGTTGGGTTTTAGTCATTTAACCAAACATTTATGCCAATCTCATCAAAGCATCCTTTTTATCTCCGTCTTCTAGGCCGAACAATGTCGTGTCCGTTATCATTGATAATCGGGTAAAGTTCGTGTCAAACGTTAAATCACTTCGGTAAGTACAATTCAATTTTATTTTTCAATTTTAGTACACTTCAAATCAAATTATGAAACACTTCAAATCAATGACTTAAACAAAGGGCATAACATTTTCTTCTCTATATAAATTCTGGGGTTAATGAGGTGAAGAAACCACTCAAAAACTGACCAACTACGTTTTTTTTTCTTCTCTCTCTTTTCTACAAATAAGAACATGCTGAACTATAGTTCTTCAATTTAAGATAAACCTAGTTTTGTTTTCTCAATTTAAAAAAAAATATTTTAATCTCTCAAATTTTTAAAATTTACACTAAAAAAAAATTGTAATTAGCTGAAAAAAAAAAGTGAGGACTAAGTAAGAGACATTATTAGTATCCCCAAATCTTACATAGAGACACAAAATTAAATATTAATTATAGTAAGAATAAAAAGGTTTTAAACGGACACTCAAATCATAAAAAAAAAATAATTGTGTTCCTCGTAGTCTCCATTATTCATTAGCAACCTTTGGATTAGTGCCAACTTAATGAGACAGTAAACTCACTCTAAGTATTATTTAATGTCTTCCTTTTTACTTTTTGTGTGGGTTTTTTTTCAGAAGCTAATATTATTATTTCTTGTAGTGTTATTTTTTAGTCTTTCAAATTTTATATTTACAATTAAAATTCATATTTTTCAAGTTTCAAGAATTAAAATACTCTTTTTTTTAATTCGAATAACTAAAACTAGATTTAGATGAAATTTAATGAACTAAAGACACAATTGACCTGTATAATAAATTTGAAACCTTTTTATTTTTTTAGATAATTTTCTCATTGGAAAAAAATGGAATTTAATTTGGGGGGAACATACTGCCATATTGAAAAATCATACTTTCATCATTCATCGCTTAACATTTTATATCAATGTTAAAATAAGGTTTTCATAACACTTGTTTATTTGACTAATGGAAAAACTTCTACGAATAAAGTATTATATTTAAATATAGTAAATGGAAAAGGTGATACATAGTAAATGGAACATGTGATATTAGAAAATAAAAAGTTCTATTTTGATAAATAAAGACGTGACCTCGTTATAAAAATATTGTCCAAATGTGTTTTTCAAATGTTAACGATTTGTTTAGTTTTGAGGATATAATAGATATGAAAATAATGAGAAAAATATAATATAATAAAAATAAGATATACATTAATTATATAAATATAGAATTTATAAAATATATTGTAATAAGATTTCATCTCTTCACTTCAAACTTAACTATCTTTGATTCAATATTATTATTATTTTTTATTTCACGTAATAATATTAGAAATAATAAAGTATCATCTTTACAAATCAACCTATAAGGATTGTCTTTATTTATACACTCTAAAATGATCTAGTGCATGAGTTTAGATATTTGCGTGTTTCATAACAAACTAATAACGGGTAACACAATAGATCCATCAAATTTTGCTAGAATACATATGATATCATATTAAAAAGTGAATTTAAGTCTAACACTTCCTCACAAAATTGACTTGTAAGATCAAAATTATCTCATTTACATCCTCTAAATTGGTCTTATCTGTAGTCTATGTGAAATTTATGTGATGTGTCATATTTTGGTGAGTTAGGTTAGTAATTTTAACCCATTAGTCTACGCTTTCACAACCTCGACAAATCAAAAGTGAAAAATGGTACATTATAATTTATATTCTACCAATTCTTTTTAAATAAAAATAAAAAATAATTTAGAAGATTAATTTTTTTATTGTATTATTTAAATGATATAAATATCCAATAATGTAACTTAAGTCATTAAAATTTATAAATTAAATTTTAAAATCATTAATTATAATTGAGTAATTTAACATGTAAAATAATAATGGTTTTAAGTTATTCAGTTAAATATATAAATTAATTATTAAAAACTAAAAAGTATTATTTATATTATTATGTGTGTGTTAAAACAAACTTACGCCACAAGCTAAGATTTTTAACCCATCTAATCAGAGTGGGTTTATCCCGTCCTAATTTCAGTGAACCAGACTCAAACTACTTCTAAACAATATATTTTAAGTTATTGTCGTTGGGTTTAGATGCCAATTTTAACGTGAAAAAGAAAATTCTTTTTAACATTTTATCAATGCAAAGTTCGATCCAAAACTACAGTAAATTTTAGATCATACGTGTGACAATGCACTTGGAGTTATTGAATAACTTTATTTGTAACCGATGCTCCAGACTCTCTTTGGGCACATTTATGAAGATTATATGACATATTTACGGAATTCGAAAGTCACGTTATGCACTATTTAACACGAAGATGGATGTAATTTTTAAAATGTAGATATATAACACAAATTTATATATTATATAATTAAGAATTACATAAATTAATAATAAAAATTTATGTGTACATATAAGTATGTTTTAATTTTTTTAATATAAAAATGTCTTTCATAAATAGTTCAAAATAAATTGTTCCTTACTTTTATAATCATAATAAAAAAATTATACAATAAATTTGAGTCTTTTTTAAAATTGTGTTAGAACCGTACTATAATGGTAAAAAATTCAACAAATATTTTTTGAATTGGACAATTTCCCGATACATATCCTATGAGGTGTCCGATACGTGTATCCGACACAGACACGCCATTTAAGAGAAGTGTCCAAGTATACATTATGGGTATATTCTATGACCATATTATGGGATCACTATAATTTTACCAAAAGAAAAAGTAATCTACATTTAATTAATTATTTTGCACATTTCATTTGAAGATAGTCACTCGGTTACTTTTGATACCCAAAACAAATCTTGGGGTTTAATTAAACATTTAAACACCAAAATAATTTTGGAGGTTCAAATTAATTTTAACATGCGAAAGTAATACTATGGTACTGGATGAACTGTCTAAAACGTACTTTGTTTTTGTAGTGCCCCTTTTAAAACTATTAGTATATATTTGAAGAAAACAATAGTGTTGAAGCATGAGGAAAGAGGAATAGGCCAAGTAAATATCAAGAACTCCAAATAAAAAATATCTCTTTTAAATATGAAATTATTTATTTTATCACACTAAAAATAAAAGGACAACTTTGTTTTCTTATGGAACATATTTATTTGGGGTCCATGAGACAGTTTCATTTAAAACCTAATTAATGCCAGGTCCAAGACTTTGGGTCAGAAGGTCCACCAGAGGTCCACGGCAATTTGGCTTGGCTGAAACCCACTATTGCTTTTTCTTTGGAAATTGGTCCAATGAAAAAGTTGTTGGAACAAGGTTGCGATTGGCTCACTTCTCTTCAGATAAACTTTGGAGGAAGATCACCAAAACAGTAATAATTAAAAACAAATAAACATACAACAGATCATAGAACAAGGTTTGGATGATGCGACCAGTTTGTTTAAGAAAAGTAGTTTATCTATAAATAGCTTTTACTAATGTTTGGTTACAATTATAAAAAAATGTTTTTTAATTAACAGTGCCAGAACAATTGTAATATATTATAGGTATAAAGATCTTATTTTTAAAAATGTTGGACATTGCAAAATACAAATTGTAGAAGTATTGGGAGTAGCCTTTTCCTTTTCTCCTTAGGCGACGCTTAGGAAAAGCTGTGTTGTTGTTCTCCCACCATTTGGATGCCATTTCTTTCCTCATAAGCAAACCCCCCTCCATATGTTGTCCTATTTTCCTTTAAGAAAAACAAAAGAAAAGAATGTGTGAAAGTACAGGTGATAGTGTGAAAAAAAAACTCTATATTATCATTGATTCACAAACATATTGAATGTTAAATTTATTAAGATTTATAATCATTTGTTGAAAACTATTAAATTAGCACGTTACTGTTAAATTCAAATAACTTAGATTGTCTGATTTTTTTTTTTTATTTTAAAAACGAAAAAGATATTTTAGTTCTAAAAATAGGAAACCTAATTTCATCAAACCAGTTTTTCTCTCCTAAAAAACAGAAAACGGTTTTTAAAATAGGAAACAATATGATTCAATATTTGATATTCTTTCATACAGGATATAATAATGCCGGAACAGGTTACAACATGTTTAGAGTTAGGAAAAGTAGCAGTTTGCTTCAGTCAACGGCATTGTGTTTGCATAAGCAGCCAACAGACACATACACCAACCAACACAAGAAGAAAAAAAACCATTTACACAACCTTTCACGTATTGCACCAGATAATAAAAAGATTTTGACAAAATAAAGCGAGTGAAATCAAACAAAGTAGTCAGAGGTTTGGAGGTAGTAAATGTCAAATTAAACACTCAGTAATAATGGAAGGAAAAAAAAATATGAAAAATTACGTTAAGCAAGCTATTCAGCTTTTCAAAATCCAGGCTTTGACAAGCAAGGAACATGCTTCAAAGGGCACCGGATTCCACTTTGATGAAACTTCAGATTGAAGCCAAAAGTTTCACAAAGAACACGCAGATATCGTTTCCCAACTGAAAGATATTAGGCCAACCAAAATGAAATCCAAGATCTTGTTGGAAATCTGGAACATAGAGCTCTACAGATAGTGATGTAGAGGACACCGATAAGAGTTTGAAATAAGGATAAATTAGATTCTCAAATAGAAAACAAGTCTAACATGCCGATGAAGTGCATAAAATCTATTTATTTACTATGTATGGATCATAGATCGGAATTGAGGAATGTATGCATAAAATGAATATTCCGTTGATAGTCATACCTCATGTCATGCCGGCTTTATTGTGGCTATGTTCTTCCAAGAGCCATTTGGACCTTGTGCTAATTGATCATTGCTGAGCATTGATGCACTAGCCACAAAGTAATGACAACTTCCTTGTGTAAGCTTACAACCATAAAAGGAAAAAAAAAACATGTTTACGTAACTTGTAAAGTAGTTGAAGCACAAGTACTAGAACAGCATTGTTCAAAGCAGTCATGTCAGGTATCAGATGAACTGAAAGGATAATCCAATCCATAGATAAATAACACAAATTACAAACTAGAATAAGGTGTTGCTAATAGTTTGGAAGAAAGTGAATACTTTCCATAGGTATCCACACCAGAAACTAAAAAGCCTTTTTCAGCAATGTCTATACAGCATTGGGTCCTGAGATTTTGTCAAAATTTTCTTTATCTAAAAAATTGGTGCTTCTTCAAACATTAGACATCTTAATTATGTTGCTATTAATTAATATATGTAATTATCAGTTGTTTAGTTATAACAAAACAAAATGCCCATTATAACCATGCATAGTGCACCCTTCTTCTACCTTCTAGTTATAATTAAATTAACACTACAAAGCTTGACATTCAAAATTTTAACCATTAACTAGGAATTGACATGTAAACATCCTCTGCATGTTATGCACGCGAAGAAAATGACAGTGATAATTTCATTAGTAACACATTGATAGTGAATCATGCATCGGCATGCAAAAGATATCACAATTGAATAAGCTAAGGTGAAAGTTTTCAATTGTACAATCACATATCAGATCACCCCATTGTAGACACAAGACTCTGAGCATGCATCCTCCGCAAAACATATATATGAGGCTCACAGGTGGCCTGAAATGGAAGAATGCGAGAACTCCACAAGCCAATGGAAGTGTTGGCTTATCAAGAGCCATACTAGAAAAGCCATCCCTTGTCTAGAGCAAGAGAAAATCTGTAGACATCTGGAAGCAACACCTACATGCCTCATCAGCCCTGGAAAATGCAGGGGAAGCATTACTAGTATCTGCAAATGACTTTGTACTTCCAAATTATGGAGAACAGAGACAAGTATTACACATTGTATGTCCCCTACATGACATTGCTTGTAACAAATTTAGAAAGGAAACAAAAGTTTCTCAGTTCGTTCTAATTTAAGAGCACTGATATGAATGCAAAACAATCTTCTAAAATCAGCATAAAATATAAAAATTTATGCAAAACACAAGTCCTATAAAGCATGTTATTCATTGAGCCTCAGTATATACCAGCATTTTAGTATGTCACTTAATTCTAAATCTCAGTGGTCAGATTCTGTCTTCCAAGTGTGCAAAATCTAGAATGTAACAAAGGTTCCAGGAATATCCTGGTGTAGTGTCTCTACCAGAAGAAGTCCAAAGGAAATTAAGAGGATATATCATAGAAGAACAGATTGACAAGAGTTCAGAAATTATTACTTATTCACGAAGTTTAGCATATACATCCACATGAAACTATACCACTAAGTCATAAAACATAAATGAAGGACTGAAATATTTCATCTTTCTTCTTACAGTTGAATGAGGCTGAGATCAAACTGTCATGAAACTCTATCCTAGGGAAAAAGTATTAAATTGAAGATGAAAAAATTTCCTGTCATCTGAAAGGAATGCTATTTTCAGATGAAATCAAATTTCTTAGCTCCGTTAAATGTTCATCGTTTGATATGTGGAGCGAAAGACGTAGATTTGTCATTAATGCTTCCTGTTCCCAACTTAATGGTCCTGATGCATGCAATGCCTCAATTGTACAACGATAGGCATGCAACTCTAACCTATGAATTTCTGCTGCCAATTCCTCTTGTGTAGGAGGACAACAATTTCCTTCCTCATAACCCCTCTGGCAGACAGACTCGGCATCACTAAAGGGACCGTCTACATCTTCAAAAGGACCTGCAGATACAGGAAATTGCAATTTATAGGAATTCCTGCTGGTGATACTACAACTACCAACCGAGCACGTAACACTATCAGCATGATTTGATTCTAAGTTTTCTCCAAATGAACAACCCACAGCGCCAGTTTGCTTCCTCCTTCCTATGTCCACCATATTAGGAATCCCAGTTTTTCTGTTGTCTATAGAAGCAGGTAAACATTCTTCAGCAAGCATGTCTCTTGGAAAACCGACACCCTGTACCTGTTTGAATGGTGTGGGTGAATTTCTAACTCTTATTCTGTGACATCCACCTTCATTTTCAAGCGCTCTAAACTTTGGGGGAGGTTTAGCATATGCCTCAACTTGTGAATGGCTTCCTCTTTTCAATGTTTTAAAAGAGACTAGTCGAGATTCCAGAATACTCATTTTTTTCTTTTCAGGATGGTAGTAAGTGGAACCTGACATTTTTGTATTTGTAGCCACCTTCTTCTGTTGGCTAGAACGTTTCCGATTCCCACAGCTGGCAGAACCCTGAAGATGGGAGAAGGATAAATAATTGTTCATCCATAAAATAGCAAGGAGGCACCAGAAGAAAAATAGTACAAAGAAAAACTTGTGAAAGCTAAGTGAAACAAAAAGAAAACTGGAAAACTGAAGAAAACGTGAAAATAAGACAGGCAATATTGAAAGTATAACAAGAAAAACAACCTAAGAAAATTCCCTTTTTTTTTTTAATTTTGATTAGTTAGCTTTAGCACAGAAGATATGCTGAATAAATGAAATTTGAAAAATTCAATCAAAAGTTAAAACCAACACAACAGATGATATGTTACTATATTCACATCAGTACAGCCAACAGCACTAGGAAATTACTGAGGGGAAAAAATATTCAAAAGGTAAAATGAAGGTACCTTTCCGACTATAATCCACTTGTCATCTTGCCAAGACTGTCTCACCCGAATATCAAATTTGCTCACTTGAAATTCCAAAGAAGATCCAAGTAGCCTGACCAAAATGTAGTTTTTCCCCAAAACCTTCAAAACTGTAGCCATCTTCCACGAGAAGTTCTGGAAGACCTCTACAACATCACCTGGACTCCAATTCTCCATGAATTCAGGTACGGGCGGACATGGCCTTATGTCTTTCCTGGATACCCCCTCCACAATTGCCTCACCAGCATCATCTTGATAACCGTCATATTTCACAGTATAGTGGTGGCCATTACCACAAATGATCTCTGCAGATAGCCAGGAGCCACAAGGCACCTCAACTTTGCTCAACACTTCCACCTTATTCCCTTTCTTGAATCTCATAATTGCTAATTTACTGCTCTAAAATTTCAACCTACCTGCTGTTCGATAACAAAAATCAAAGTAAGAAACAGAACAAAAATAAAAAATAACACACTTGTCAGCAGCTCAGAACAGAAAAAAAAAAGGGAAAAAGATTAAAACAACCCATCATCAACATGTAGAAACCACGGAATCGATGGTGAAGGCAATCAATAAATAAAAATAAAAATACAAACAAAAGAGAAGCCAAATAACAGGTTACGAAAAAAAGTTCGAAACTCTTACATTTAATTAATTTAGATCTTGACTTTTAAAACCGGAAAAACAACTAATCATAAAGTATAAAATTTTGATCAGAAAAAAAAACAGAGTCCACAGAAAGCTAAATACAGAACTCGTTGCAAGTTTATGTTCAAAATAGACAACGATACATAACAGTAAAATTTAAAATAAAAACGCAAAGATAAAAAAACAGGGAGAGAAACAGACCAATCAGTGACGACAAAGTCCAATTGATCAAAGTAGAACAAATGCCATTAAACCGATTTCACCTCATTTGAATGCTAAAGCCGATCGACTGTGCTTTACGCCAGTGATTTGCTGAGTTTCAATGTTCTTTCTTTTTGTTATTCTGGCTCTCTTTTTTTCTCTCTAAATTTTATTTATTTTGTGAAATATTAGAAGGCAAAAAATAAAAAATAAAAAACTAAATAATACTAAATCAGGTAACAACAGAACCTGAGCGGAGAATTGTGATTCTATCTCCTTTTCTCAGCAACAAAAAAAAGAGCAAAAGAAACAACAACAAGAAGAAGAAGAACAAATCGTGCAGAAAATGGAAATTGAAAGCTCATTGATAAAATCATAAACAAAAATAATAATCCAATAATTATGCAGAGAAAGTGAATTAGTAGATGGAAGGGGAGGAAATTGTAAGAAGGGAGGAGAAGAAAATTCACTGACCTTGTTCCGATTCAGAAGACGATCTTTTCGTCTCTGTGATTTTCACTCTCTCCTCCTTGTTATTGTGATTGCGGTTGTTGTAGAATTTTTCCCTTTTGTTTTTATTTGTAAAATTATCATATTCATTGTGTGTTTGTTTCCTATAAATTTATTTTAAATTAAATGGTTTTAATTAATTAATTAATTAATTTTTTAAAATAAGCTGAATTTTCATTGCCAACTGCCAAGAATAGCTTGTTGAGTTGGGAATTAACTGTTTCATCTTATTGTAAACATTCCTTGTGTCAACCATCCTCCTTCCTCTTTCTTCTTTCCTTTCTCTGTGTTCATCAAATTCATAAATATATATATATATATATATATATATATATATATATTTAATAATATTATAAACAAAATTACTATCCCCTTTTTTTATCTTTTATTTCAAATTCTTAATTTACAACAATACCAAACTCACTCTATCTTTATCTTCTTTTATTTTATACTGACATCCTTCACAAGTGCAGAAGATTATTTAGTATCGTTTTCCCATCTTCAAAAAATTTCAAAACATTGTAACAGAAATGTTTGTGAAAGAAATTAGAGGGTACTAACTGCTATATGCCAATATCTTTTTAACATTTGATAAAAATAGATATAATATTTGTTGCTTTTGAATAAATAAATATATATATATATATATATAATATTTTTTGCCAGCAGTGAAAAGATTCCTATCATGAAAAATCTACCCCTTCAACACAAATTAGTTATTGTTCATATATAATCTTAGTTTTAACTTGTTTTGATAAATTTATTATATAATAAACTATAGAGATAGGCGCATATAAATAGACCTATTATGAGAATCGTGCTTATTTTAAGAATGTGGAAACCACACTATCTATAAAAAGATAAGAAAATCAAGTCTTATAATTTGATTAGATAACTACTTAAAAACTTGCGTTGATTTATCTTTAAACTTTAACTAAATATATTCTAGCACATTTTGTCAACTATAACAATTTTAGAATCATTTGGTTGTAGTTCAATTTATCACTCCGTTATTATCTGCTAGAAACCAAAATATTTTTTCAACAAAAAAACATTTTTAATATAAGAAATATAAAACCAACTTTTAAATAAATTAATTTTTAACTTATTTTAATAACCTTAATTTAAGTAAAATCGATCAATGAGATATGCACTCATTTGGCGTGATAATGAATACATTTATTGAGTTATTAACAAAAACAAATCATGTCTATTACTTATTGATTGAAACAAAATTATGAGTAATGCTATTAAATATAACACAAAATTAATTCTTTAATTTTAGGAGTACGTTAAAATATAATTTAATACTATAGTAATAATTAAATTAACTAACTTAATTATTTTTTATAAGTTAGACATTTGTCTCTTATATACGATAATATTAAAACTTAAGCATTAGTTAAGTAATTTTCTTTTATACATATTTTATTAGTTAGTATAAAGGGCGACACAAACATTATTATGTGTTTTGTGCCCCAGTAAAATAAATTAATGAATTTATTATAAAAATATAAAAAATAATCCAATCAATTCTATCCGTTTAATTTTATAGAAATATTTATTTATTTATTATTTCTCAAAATTTATCCTATCAACATCAATAGAAACTCTAAATCCTAAACAAAATTAATCCAATCAACCTTTTTACAATTTTTTTTCTTAAAATTTACATTATTTTTAAGTTTTCAGAATTTGTCTCACACTCTTAATTATAATTTGTATTTTTTTTTAATTTCTAAAGAATGCTATTTGTATGGATGGATTGAATATCCATCAATATACTATTGCTAATAAATGGATTAAATTGTATTTTTATTACATGGGTCAATTTTTAATTAACTTTTTAATTAATCAAATTTATTTTATCATTTCCTTTATCAGGTTGGGTTAAAATTATAACCACATGTTAGTTGATATGATATCCTGGTCTTGCTACTTGTGGAGGTATTTTTCGTGGGAGTATGAGAGAATTTATTGGAGCTTTTTATGCATTTATTGAAGTTCAGACTGCTCTAGTTGCTGAATTTTATGCAGTTATACATGCTATGGAGATGAAGATCAAAAGATGGGGCTTACTAATGTCAGGCTGGAGTGTGATTCTGCTTTGGTTTGTGCTGCGTTTACTGTTAGGACAAATGTTCCTTATATGTTTCGTAATCGATGAAATACTTGTCTTAATTGCTGTGGGAAAATTAGGTTTATGGTTACTCATGTTTTTCATGAATGGAATGCGTGTGCTGATAAGTTGGCTAATTTAGGATTTATTTGTAAAGATTTTTTTCATTGGTATAATAGGCTTCTATCTTGTATGTTCTTAGAATTCTTTATGAATAAGTATAGTTGATAGCTGTCGTTTTGCTGTCAAATTAATATGACTCTAGCGTAGACTTGTCTAACACTACAGAGATGATAGTATAATTGTGGACAAATGTCCCTAAGTCGTCTCCCAACGAATCCAATAGTAAAATCAGTTGATCAGGGTTTAAAATCTATCTGCAAGCAATAAAAGTTAGCAATAACAATAAAGATAAAAATGGGGTTTGAGATAGTTGTGTAGAAAATATAAAAGAGATTAAAATAGCAAATAAAAAGCGGTTGATCTCAAGTTCTTCCACCATTGAATTCTTCACAGGTTGTCTAAAGATTAATTTTTTCTCAATCCTCCAACAGAGCTAAACCAGATTGAACATGCGCCAATCTAATTCAGCTGAAACTCACCAGTAAAACATGCATCTACTAGTTTAATCAATACCCACTTTGTTCCATGCGTATACTCCATGGGAATGCTTACCTCCTCTCTCTTGAATCATGCGCCCAAGAAATTAATTAGAACAATGCGAACTAACTAAGAAACC
>Ga0123342_1004696_pt1 | contig 20571 bp, 9 predicted proteins | sample Turbeawhitnodule_FD_89960 | JGI IMG/M metagenome (GOLD analysis project Ga0123342, IMG submission 89960) | Root nodule microbial communities of legume samples collected from Mexico - Turtle bean Mexico white nodule | ecosystem: Host-associated > Plants > Roots > Nodule | place: Mexico: Nepantla...
CCGCTTTACTGACTTGAGCGTCGGAGTGCCTTCGCAGGTACCCCCACCATCCGGTGTTCACCCGACGACCGAGTTCCGAGTGCCGAAGGGTAAGCAGAAGAAAGAGAAGGATCCCAGTTCATCGCCCAGACACTTGCCCGACCGAAGGAAGGAGAAGAAGACTTCAACAGTTCTCTAGGTCCCATCTCCCTAGCAGGAACAATAAATAAACGATAATATCAAGATATACAATTTATTAATTACACATTTATCACTTTACTTTTTCCTTATCTGATTATATTAATGTAAACAAACCTCTTAAAAAGAAGAAAATATTTTCATATTTAAAAACAATATCTCTATACTCGTATAAACTCTCAATATCCTAAATACAACTTTGATTTTTTTATTTTATTTATAGAAAATAGTTAAATAAGATTATTCTCTGAAAAAGTTATGAAGGTAAAAGTAAAATAAAATCTTTGCTAAAGACCAAAAAGGCTACTCGAGAAACGGTTCAAACTATTACTAATGATTTTTTTAAATAAATTAATAGAAGCCATATTAGCAGAAAATATTTTCTTCATAAAAAGGTAAATTCATTATTTTATTATGGCACGCTTTTCTCAATCAGTAATTATTTTGTTTATTAACTGATTTTTATTACTTTATTAAAATAGGTACTTTGCAAATGTTATGAATTAAGCCAAATAAACTATTCGTTTTATAAACACTAATGCCTATTACGCATACATTAGATTTATGAAGCATTGTCAACATTTTTTTTTTTTATTTCAGTTCGAAGAAGTTTTTTAAGATTAAAATTAACAGAATACTGTTTAAAATAAACAATGTCTTAGTCAAAATAAATAAAATGTCTTTAATTATTATCAGTTGAAATTGATAAAATTGAAATTAATTAGAATAATTTTGTATATAAAGTTACAATAATATCAATAAAGCATTTTAAGAGTTCATTGAGAAATTTGTTTTTAGAAGCATATATAGGCTGAGTTGGGCTTGGTGGGGAAGAGATTCAAACCTTTGAACCGCCATAAACAGTAAGAGTAAATGAGCAGAATAAAGGATAAAGTGGGTTGGTGAATGCAGAAAATGTTTTGCTTTGTTTTGCCATTTCTGATCTAAATGCAAAGAATATATAGTGTGCATAAACCAAACCAAGAATCTGGTATTGAAAAAATGTGGAGATGGGAAATTATTGAGTGACAGAGGCAAGAAAGTCAAAATAAAATGAGACAATGAGACATGCAGGAATCATTGGTAGGTTTTGGAGTGGGCAAAAGGAAAATGGGAATGGTATTAGTGCCCAACTAAGTGCAGAAAAATTGACATATATGGCTCCAAGGTGGCAAAAACAGAGGAGGATCCCACCTACTCTAATTAACAAATACTTTAAAGTGTTTGACTTTGGCAAAAAAATTGAGAAAAAACAGAAAGTGACAGATGAGAAAGAGAGAGATGAGGATAGGGAATATATTTTTTGAAAAGTAAAGATGAGCTTGTATTAAATAAAGTATAACTATTACTTGATGTAAAAAGTATATTAGCCATCCTTTTATAATTTGGAATAATACAGTGCCCAAAATGGAAAGGTAGGGAACTTGTTGGGATTGCTACACTATTTATGAACATCCTTGTTTGTAGAAGATGAGATGAAGCAAACCTGGAGTAGATGCATATTGATATTATTCTTTCAAAGTTTCTAATATGCAATAACATGGCCTAAATATTAGAAAACAATTTTTCAGACGTGTAATATTCTTTTTTTCTATGATATATTATTATTATTATTATTCAAACATAAAATCTATAACTATTACATTATCATATGTATTTAGATTATTATTTTTTTATTAGGATTATGATTAATATTGTTCTTACTATTAATAGTAATATTATAATATTATTATTATTACTATTATTAATAATATTATTATATTTTTAACAATAATAATAATAAAAATAATTTAGATTTCGATTTTAATTTGTAAATTAGTCGAAGTTTGTGGGGTTGGAAATGTGTTGGAGAATGAAAAATAAAGTAAAATATATTATAACTTGGAATTAAAAAAACGTACTTATTTTTATGTTTTTAATTTTATTAATGGATTCCAAAGTTGCCATTAAAACATCCATGACTAAAAAGGTGGTCTATAATAATTCATAAGTTATATTTGTAAAAATATATTTCATTCTTCATTTTTAGACCACCATTTATATGTTTGTGGTCACTTTCATACCACAAAGTCCACCCATTCTAAAGACAATACTTAAAAGAATGTGGTATAAATAATCAACTATCTTAAACATAATTTTTGGTAATCCTTAAATCACATATATAAAATTGTGCCTATTTTATAATTAGGCAAGTGTTATATATGTGTGACCTAGTTCAGAATTTCCTAAAATAAAAAATAGTTTCTCCTAAGGTGATATCCTTAAGAGAAAAATATATTTATTATAGAAATATCAATTATCATATATTTCAAAATGTTGATAAATCATAAAAGTCATGACGTTTTGTGCTGAAAATGGTCTCAGTGAGAAAGAGTTTTACTCTTGGTTTTGCATTTTGTTGCAATTAATTCTTTGAACAAATTAGGCTGAAATTTTGTGAGCATATGGCTTATTGTGTTAACTATTTGTGACTAAAATTTGAGTGTAAAATTTGATCTAGAATATTTTACATAATTCCTAGATGCACCATTATCATTTCTATTCTAATCTTATTTTGGTTTTGCTCATATATTCTAGTGTCTTTGATAGCTTCATTTTGTGGTGCTACCTTTTATTCTTGTGCCTTAATTGTTGCTTGTCAATTTTTTTTAGAATTCCTTTTATTTTTGTCATTGAATAATATGAATTTGAGTTTAGCTTTTTTCAAATTAGATTTTGTTGATTTTTCTTTCTTATAACTCATAAGTGAACAAGGTGCAATTCCATTGAAAGTTTTAGAGCCAACTTTTCAACTACATTTTTTTAGGCTTGTTTCAGATTATTAGAGTGATATCAAGGGACAAAGAGAGTCCAAGAAGGAGTTGAACTGATTGGTTAACCAAGAACACCAATCATTCACCAAAAGTTTCAAGAATTGAATCACATGCCAGAAAAAAATGGAGTATTTAGCTTACATTGCTTTTATTTTCAACTCTTTTTAAGTGTTTGGAAAAATGCCTATTAGGAAATTCCATTTGAACACTGTAATAAGCAATCTGTTTTAGACTAGAAGTGTGTCAACTGGCTCCAGGTATCAATTGTATTTGTAATTAGGACGGTGTAGTTTACCTTCCACTTGCACCTACTTTGTTTTTACTCTTTGAATTGTTTCATTATTTCAATTGTTTTCGCTTTATAAGTTTTCATGGTAAGAGGGGATTTTGACCATGATTGGGTTATTTTTTTTTGCTTTTTACTAAAATGAGGTATGTTTAAAAAATATTACATATTTAGGCAAGTCGTGCCAATTCGGCACGACTTCATATGCACAAATCGTCCCAATTAGACACGAGTTCTGCTATGTCATACTGAAGTCGTGCCAACTTGGCATGACTTCTGCCGTGTCATACTGAAGTCGTGCCAACTTGGCACGACTTCTCCCACGTCATATATATATTTTATTTTTTAAAAAATTTATTATTTATATATTGGGTAGTAAGTTATGTAATGTTAAAAATTAATTTGATACATAATTTTCTAAGAGTGTTAGTTTTAAGGAACAAAAAATTGGATAATCGTGTATAGATCATGTTTGGATAATCAGCTTATTCAAACTTTGAGTCATTAACTCCTGAGGACATTGCCGTCAGACATGGTTTCCCACTAGCCAAAAAGTATATTTTGAAATTTAATGTCTCATGTATGAAATTTTTTTTATATTTTGATATTTAATGGCGCCGGACATGATCCATACACGATTATCCAATTTTTTGTTCCTTAAAACTTACACTCTTAGAAAGTTATGTATCAAATTAATTTTTAATATTACATAACTTACTACCCAATATATAAACAATAAAATTAAAAAAAAAATGACGTGACAGAAGTCGTGCCAAGTTGGCACGACTTCAATATGACAAGGTAGAAGTTGTGCCAAGTTGGCACGACTTCAGTATGACATGGCAGAGTCGTGTCAAATTGGAACGATTTGTGCATATGAAGTCGTGCCGAATTGACACGACTTGTCTAAATTTGTAATTTTTTTTAAACGGACCCCATTTTGGTAAAAAGCAAAAAAAAATAACCTCATCATAGTCAAAAACCCTATTATGAGAGTCTCTTTTCTCGTTTAGTAAATATTAAACCTTCTTTTGGTCTAATAGGATTACATTTGCATCACACGCACACTAGTAGGTCTTAAAAATTGTTTTGGAAATTATTTGAATGAACATTTGTAAGGACTATCAGAGGTAAATATTGGCTAGAAAAAACCTAATACTTAAGAAGTCCTAGTGCTCACCTCTCTTTCTTGTGAGTGAACTTAGAGTCAATCTTACTTTTAAATTTTTTATGATAAAAAAAAATATTTGTGAAAATTCTTTATTACTCTATTTGAATTATAAAGTCTTTGTGAACATATTTTGAAGTTTATAATTTTAATAATGAGTAGTCATTTGCATAACCTATGAGCATAACAATTATAGACATAAAAGAGGTAGAGAAGTTAAGAGAGAGCTATAAGACACTAGGGAGAAAATCTCCCACCTTAAAATATGTCTGTTTGCTCAATTTTTAGAAAATCAATAAATGATATTATAAAAATAAAGAACCTTATAGAAAACTTTATTCTCAAAAAAAAGAAATTGCTAATAATTATAAATTACTGAGAAATATATTACTCATGGATTTTTGCTCATCGTTTTTCCATCAGATAATTTTCACTAATCGAGAGATTTTTTTAGATTATCAACATATTTTGACTAAAACCAGGTTTCTTTTAGGGTTCCATAGCTCACGGTTTCTCATGTATTTGATCTTCAGCACTTAAGCTGTCATTCCATTCACTTTTAAACCATTTCAACCGAGGAATTCATCAATAAACCAAGAAAATTTCTTCAGAAACATTAATTACAATGCATTAGGGCCAATATTAGGTAGAAGAATGGGAGAATATGCGTAGAAGAGTTAATGGTTATTTCTGGCAGCCATGTGGGTTTATTAATTTAATGCGAGCAGTGAGGTAGCAGTAAGTCTGGAAACATGGAATAATATGCGTAGATGAGTTTATGAATAATTGGAAGAATGTGTTTTGTAGCTGGCATGCATTTGCTTGCAGAATGAGCTTCAGAGGTGAAATCTAAGTTCATTTTCCCCGTCAAAGCTTCCAGCTGTTGTTAGCTCAATTCACTCCATTTTTCTTGCAGCTAAGCTAACTCCTTTTTCTTGTCTTCCTCACGTCACCTTCTCCTACGCTTGTCAATTTTCCTAGGTTTGTTTTGTTGAAAAACATGATAATAAGAGTCGGAGATAAAGAAATATGTTAAACGATTGAATTTTGATTAAAATGGTGAGTCTTGTTCTTCTTTCAAAGCTTCAAAATCAGGAAGCATGAACAATAAAATAGTTATGACACGACATCATATCATTCTTGTAAGAGTGGTCGAAAATGAAACGTTTTTAATGATAATTATAGGAACAATAGTGGTCGTTTGCAATACTTTTTGTTGAAATTAGAGCATTCTTTCAATAATATTACTTTGTTAACTATGATTGAAAGAAGGATAGAACTATTGTTGCACTCCTAGTGATCATTGTATATATTATTTTTAATATCTATTTAGTTTTATGATTATTTCAAACTTTTATTAGACAAAAGTTTATAGACTCCAACTTATAAAATAAGGGTCCAAGAAATTTTAAATAAATATATAACTAATTTAAGCATAATAAAAGTATTTCATAACTCCAAATTGTTTTACTTTTATAAAATATATAAAAAATATTCTAAATAAATAAGAATTGTCAATTATAGTATATATATAAAAAATATTATGAACAAATTAAATTAATTAATTATGAAAATTATTTAATATGTCAAATTTCTTAAAGTGTTATAAAAATTAATAAAATATTTTATTCAACTGGTTCTGATGTATAAACACTTCAGAATCAAACAACTAAGTGATAGAGAAATTTAGTATTGTAATCTCTATGCACAGTGAATTTTATTATGGACATAGATTGAAGTTTGTTAACCGTTGAACTAAATCATGTTATTTTTGCATGTGATTCTTTCTTATTATTTCTACCATTTATGTTTGTGGTCACAACTTTGCCATTATATTAGATTTTTTTTTGTTGGTAGATGTTTTTGTTGTGAATTTGTTTGGTTTATTCCACAACAATATAGATGTATAATAATAAGACATGGATTGCATATAGATTGGATAATTTTTGGATTTTAAAAATCCAAAATTAAGGTGAGTTTGGGTATGCGTAAGTTATTGGAGGTGAGGTCGGGTCAGACCAAAGGTAGGACCAGTCGAATTAGGCCTAACTCTTGCAAGGTTGAGCTAGGTTGGACCTAAGTCATGAAAGGTTAAGTCAGGTTGGACTTGTAGCATAGATCAAACCATAGTCAACCTAGATTAGGTCAAACTTAGATTAGGTTCAGTCATGCTAGACCTAAGTTTGGATAGGGTAGATCGAGCCCCACCTTATCTTAGCCTTAGTTAAGTTTGGTTAGGGCAGACATAAGTTAGTCTTGGTTGGGTTTTTTCCAAGCAAGTTAGGTCAAACCATGCTAAGATAACTTGGTTGGGCCTAAATATGATTAGGTTAGGTCGAGTATAGGTCAAGTTAAGTTAAGCCGAGTTCATATCACGTTCTAAGTTAGGTCAGATCCATATTAAATTGAATCAAGGTGGTGTTAGGTTTGATGGCTGCAACAAGAGGGGGGGTGAATTGTTTTCAAACTATTTTCACAAATGTTTTGCTTAGAATGAAGCTTTAACAAACAACTCAGAAAAGCAGTCCAGAAAACCAATTCAATAGTCAAATAGAAACTGGTATCAAAATAACAATCGGTTAAAATTGTGATTTAACCGGTTGTTTATGATAGCGGAAAATACAAACAGTTTAATGAGAGATGAGATAGAGAGAATCACACACAAAGATTATACTGGTTCACTCAATCACAGAGTTACATCCAGTCCTCAGTCAAACCACTGATTTTTCACTATGCAACCAATCACAGATTACACAAACACCACACACAAAGAGGTGACTTTGAATCCCACAAAGCCTACTCACCCTCCTTGCACACAACACACACCTCAAACCAGAATCACACTGACTTTACAGGATTTTACACAGTTATACAGAATGTTATATGAACAATTACAAGAACTTGAACAGGATTAGAAAACACCTGGTAAAACACAATACACCAGCACCTTATAAATCAGTTCTTTTCACCTTAGCAAAGCACAAAGCAATCTTGCTAAAAACTTGGTAGAAACCTTTTCAAAAACAGTTTTGTAATCTCTCAAATCAATCTCAACTCAAAGTATCAAAAGGTTTATGATTTCATCAATCTTCTAAACGTTTTAAACAAAACATATTTATATACTTGAAATGTTAACGTTAAAGAAAATCTAAACAACCAAATCAGTTAAAACAGGTTTTCAAGAAATATTACAAGGACATACATTTAATCGGTTAAAACCACGATTTAACCGGTTGAATGCTCTTGTCAGTTAAAAAACAGTTTCAAAATCTTATTTGCTAGCTAAGTTACAAACAACCGATCTTTTCGAAACTTTAATCGATTTTTTTCCCTTTGTATGGAAAAACACTTTAATCTTTAAAACTAATTGAAATGAGCTTTTTCTAAGAATCAAAACTGATCTTTACAAAGATTCTAAATCCCAAACTAAAAATTAAACCTAAAACATCACACACCTTCAGGCTTCATATGGATTTGACACATCAAAGCTTCCCATCTTCAACAGGTGGGCCCATGTTAGATCGAGTCTCATGAGGCCCAAGTCAGAACAAGATGGGAAGGGCCTAGGTTATGCCAAGACAGTAAGGCTCAAGTCAAGTTAAGACAAGTCATGTATAGTTGAGTTAGGTTTAAGTTGAGTCGAGTCAGCTTCAACCCACGTCAAACCGAGTTAACTTAAGCCCAAGTCATGCTAAGACATCATGAGTCCATTTCAGGTTAAGTCAACCCAAGACCTATTTGAGCTGAGTTATCCTACTTCATGTCGAGTCTATCCGAGTCCATGTTTAAGCACAGTCAGGGCATGTCGTATAAAGCCAAACCCTAGTTAGGCCAAGTTAGCTTGGACACAGGTCAAGCCTAAACTAGTCGAGCCCAAGTTGCGAAGAGTTGGACAAGGCCTAGGTCGAGCTATGTCATCCTAGGTCCACATCGGGTGGAGTGGGTATGAGTCCACATTAGAAATAGTCGGGTTGAGCCAAGTTAGGTTGATTCAGGCCAAGTCTATCACCTCAGGTCAAGTAAAGTCGAGTTGGACGGGTTCAGGTGTAACACCCTAAAATATACAAAATATTTTACAAAAGGGAATAAAATAAAGCAATACTCTCCATTATTTTCCCAATACTTGCACACATACACACACACACACTCATGTACATAGTATAGTCATTACAGTTCATACACAAATAATACATGCAAGGGTAAAGTAACAAAAATAAAATTCTAACATACAAAAATATAAGTAAAAAGAATTAGTTAGATTAATCTTCCATATAGATAATTCCCTTTTTTACTTTTTTTCCACCAATCATATCCATATAATACTCAATATAAATCATGATTTCTTTTGCCTCATAGTCCAACTACATTCTAATATCATCATCAACAATCATTTTCATTTTATTCATACTCACTACTTATAGATCCATTTGTCTCATAGTACATTGATTTCCTATCAATCCCCAACACTTTCAATTTCATTTCAATCATAGTGACTGCATATGGATCTATTGTCTTTAGAAAGACTCATTAAGTATGCCCCTACTAGAGACTAACATCTAATTCACTACTGTAAGATCAGGATAACTCCAAACATTCAATATTGTGTGTCTCCACAACTCACCACTTGATACCTTAGATAATTAGTGAAGCTAGAGAATATTTATTAAATTATAGGCTTTTCATACTTAATGTACCATTACATAACATCACATATATTATCTCAAATGTATGACATCGATTTTCATACAAGCTTTTATCATTACATACAATACATGTCATTCACACACAATAAATATTAATTGCTCATACATTATTTAAGATTTCTCAAATCAATTACACATATATCTCAATTTCATATACTTTGCACCATTCACATCAATCCATATCATTTAAACTTTAACAAATAATTTGGATTTACAAACAAAATGTCCACTTTGCATAAAACAAAAACATTTATGCATAATTCAAAATCATTAAAAAGACATAAAGAAAACAAAAGAAAGAAAGAAAAATGAAAGATTTTTTTTAGGCTAGCTTAAGCGAGAACAGACTTTTAGCTTAAGCTAGAATTTTTAGTAAAAGAGAGAATGAGTTCGCTTGAACTAAATTTTCTCGCTTAAGCGAAAATGAACCCGAAAGCAAGAAAAATTTTCAGCCATAAGTCGCTTGAGCGAAAATTTGTCGTCGAAGCGAAAATATCAGAACTTAAGTAAGCTAACAGACTTAATTTCATACCTTCATCCAAAATCAACACTCCAAATCATTCATAACACAATTCTCAACATTCAAAAACCCATTTAACATTAAAAAAAAAAACAACAACAATTAAATACTAAACTATAAAAATCTAATGCTTTTACAAGTTCAAACAAATATCCCTGAAAGAGAAATTGAAGCTTGGGACCACATCCCCTCCATATCCAGATCTTCTAGCCTAGGGTATTGTTAAAAGTTAAAGTTAGCTTCCTTTGCCTGAAATTCTCTACTCCAGTGGAAATTTGAGCTCTAGTAGGGAAATCACTCTAGAATCTAAGGACCTAAAGCATACTATCCAAAAATCACCAAGTTTTAGTATGTGGTATAACAAGTTGAGTTGATAACTTTTCTCAACTACCCCTGTCAAGATTGATGGCTAAACCCTAAGGAAAAATGGAGAATAAAGGATCTTTAGAGTAAAAGTGAACTTATTCTATTTGAAACATGGTGTGACCAGATTTTGGAATAGATGAGGTATGGAGGAATAAAAGTAAAGAGAGAGAGAGTATATATATGAGAAGAGAGGGAGAGAGAGAGAGAGGGTTGATTTTTTTCTCTGTTACGAGGGTTACACTAGGTCAGCCTGGGTCTAAGTCAGACTAAATGAACCCGGGCCTTACTTAAGTTGAGTCAAGGTCTAGCCTAAGTTGAGTCGGGTACAAGTTTTGAAAAGTCGAGTTGGATCCATGTCCTTGGTGAGGAAAAGATTTAACATAATATTTATTAAAGTATTTATAGTTTTAAACTTGCTCTTTTTGTATTGATAACGTTATTTTAACCATTCACTACTAGGAAGTTAAAAAATAAAATGAAGTTGATATGGTATGTCAAAACTTTTAAAGAAATATGTGAATTGACACTTTAGGATAGATAACCAAATAATTTAGTTAACTTTTACAACACTTTAATTATGCTTTAAAACTTTTAATTTAAATAATCATACATGACAGTTTTAAATTTCAATTATACATACTACTACAAAAAAATAGTTTTTAACAATGGTTGAAACAACATTTAAAGACGATTTTATAATTGTCATATATTTAGGTGTTGTTAAAAAAGCAAGTCGTTTTGACTATGGTTATACAATCGTCGCTATAAGTAAAAAGTCATGACAAATGAAGTAAAACCATCGTGAATTTAGAAAAACACAAAGAATCATCATTAAAAAGTATTTATGAAGGGTTTTTAAAAGACGGTTCTAAAACAAAATCGTTATTAAAAATGCTATCAGAAAAGGTCTTTAAAGATAGTTCTAGAGCAGAAACATCGTTAAAAGTGTCGAAGAGGTTTTTGAAGACGGTTTTGGTCAAAACCATCGTTTAAAGAATCAATTTTTTTTTTCCAAATATTGTTAGTTTTACCTCTTGCATATTGTACAAAATTTTCAAACAAAAGCATGCGTTGTAACAAAATTTTGTCTACATATATCATCATAATTTTTATATAAAAAACTACATATAACAACATAATTTAAATAACAAATTGTATATGAAAAATTTCAATAGTAAATTTATAATGTCATTCTAATCATTCATCTACCCTAAGGTGTTATGCATGATTATAAAATATTTTGACCATGTTGTCTTAACATACTACAGTGCTTCTGAGTCTAACGAATGTGGGTCATTAAAAATATGTAACATCTTAAAGTTGTTTGAATTAGTCCATAACTAATAAACTCCAAATTTTAGTTTCTTTATGTATTGATGTATTACTTGATCTCAACCTTTATCAATTTCAGCTCGTACAATGGTTGACATCCACTGCGTCACATATTAATCACACTCATGATTTTCTGATTACGCTACAAGTCAAAATAAATGTTATTAAATGAATCAATGACACACATTGAAGTGAGTGAACAAATTTACTTTAAATACCTTAAGTTACATCCAAGTGAGTTTTTTTGCTTTTGCAATTTCCCTACCACTCAACATGTTATATCCAGAATAAACAAACAGTGAAATGATAAGGTTTCATGTTATAACACAACATTATGAAATGTAGAAATAATAATAGATTTTTAATTTTGAAAACATTCAATATCCTTTCATTTAAACAATTCACATAAGGACATCTAACTCTTCCTCCATTATGATTGCTAACGGAATTACATTCTACAAAGAGTATGAATTCTTCCACACCTCTCTCGTATGCATCACTTATATGTGGTGTATTAATCTAACTCCATTCCATAGAGTTAGTGAATTAAGAAAATCAAAATCAAAATTTGTCGAAAAGAGGATACCCAGACTCATAATCAATGTGTTCAATACATTTTAATATTATTCAATTGATTATCAAACTAAAGAAAAATTGTTGAAGGTGAGACACCCTTGGACTAGAATCAACGTGTTCAATACATTTCAATACTATTCAATTGATTACCAAATTAAAACAAAATTATCGAAAGTCGAACACCATCAGACTCAAAATCAACGCATTAAATGCATTCTAATACTATTCAATTGATTATCAAACTAAAACAAAATTACCGAACAAAACTTTCGAATTCAGAATCAATACGTTCAATATATTCCAATATTATTTTATTGATTATCAAACTAATTAAACATAACAACAAAATAATTAGTAATATAATTAACCTCGAATTAAAAAAAATACTGATATTTAATTCAACGTAGATTAAAGCTAGTTATCAAAATAGAACTTATATTTTGAAAAAGAAATACACAAGATAATAGTTCTTGAGTCATAGTTGAAAGTGGACTAGAAATTAAAAAAATATGAAACATACAATGAGAAGTTTGTCCCTAACTATCACTAAAATTGGCAAGAAAGTTTTAAAAAATAAAATAAATACAAAACTGATAAAATCCTCTTTTTTAACGTCACTATTATTTAGGATGATTCTACAATGGTTTTTGAAATCTTAATTTAATAGTTGTTAAAAAAATTTATTTATAAAGGTAGGGGAACACGTGTGACGTTTCTGAAAGCTTAGTTTAATCGTGGTGAACGGTGGAAAGAGAAAATGAAAATCTGTAACATCTTTTATAGGTGCAGGTTTCCTTCAACTTGTTTTAATCACTTCAACATTGGCGTCACAATGGGAAAGAAGGCCAAGAAAATTTGGACTCTTATTAAGGTGGGAACACTTTAATCAATATGATTAAAGTGCAATGTTGTTATCTTTAACCATGCATATTTCTATATTAATATTAATATTAATGTTAGGTTAAAGAGGATTATAAACAAACAGCCTTTTCCTTTTATATTGGGAAATACAACTATAGCTATTAGTATTAGTTGTTTAGGGTTTCTTTTTTGATAAAAAAAAAGTTGTTTAGGACATCTTTAAAATATATTTTTTACTATATTTTTTTATAATTCTCAAATTAGTTTTTGTTATTTCTATAGTATTGCATCATTTTTGTTATTTTGCTATATCTTTATCTTTTAGGCCAGTATTTTTTATAGTGTTGAGGAATTTATGCATATTATGTACTCACTTGTAATACATTAAGCTTTTTGTATTCATGTGCCTAGCTAACACTAGCTTTGCCCTGTGTTGTGGTAGTTGTTGATTTAATAAATTTGCTTTTTTTTTCAAAAAAGAAATTGTCTTTAGTAATATCTTTTTAAATTATCCTTAAATAATTAATATATGAAGAGAATACTAGCAGTGGAGTTTTAATTTTTTTAAGTTAAACTCTCTTATTCTGCCATCTTTATAAAAAAGAAAAAGAAAAATCATGATATTTAAATTTACTATTTATGAATTAAAATAATAAATATATTTTTGTTAAAAAGTTAATATAAGACATATTTTATGAAAAGTATAAGAAAATTTGAAAACAATATTGTTATAATCAGTGTTGCCGCGATAGAATATTTATAAAATTATACTTGTAAACATGTAATTTTCAGTTTAGCAATTGGTTCACATCTAACTTTGGCGTTGGATTAAGTTTAATTTAAGTTAATTAAATTTAGGAAACTAACTTAATCCAATTACAATTAGATTGAATAGTTTTTAAAAAAGCATAATTTATGAAGAAAAAAATACTTCAAAAGAAATATTTCTATTGTCTTTTAATAGTTAATAGTAAACGAAAAGACTTATAATATATATAAATAGTATCCCTCATAAAATAAAATATTATTAGAAAAATAATATTTGTATTATATATTTATTATATATGTAAGGGTTGGGTTAAGTTGATTGAAATTGAAATGTATAAACTTGCTACTCAACCCAACTCTAATACTCGTAAACTTCTATTTTAAAACAATATAGTTACCATAGGGATTTATATACAATCACACACAAAATAAAACATATAACATAAGATAATCCTTTCATCCATCACTTCATTTCTCGTGAGCTTTCTCACCTATCACATTATATACTTACAATAAGAACACGATTTACACAAGCATTAGAGTTAGTTGTATTATAGGTTGGATATCCAACATCAAATATAATTTTTTTTTATAAAGTATAAGTGAAAATAAATTTCATCTTATATATTAAATTTATAAAGTAAAATTAAAATTAAATTTATTTTTTAATATAGTATTAGAATAATTTAAAATATATCTTTAACATACAATTATAATCCAAAAGCCTTGGAGATTACTAAATTATACTTACTTCAAGATCTTTTATTGTATTATCATCCAAACAACTTTGTGGAATTATTAACCATAGTCTAAAATCTTAATAGCTCTGCGAATTACTAACCATAGACCAAAATCTTCTATTACATTATCCTCCAAATAGCTTTGGGGATAGACTCGCATAAACACACGTTATAAATTACTTAGAAGACTTATAACATTTAAACTCCACAACTTCCTCTCTACTTTGTAGCTTTAGTTAATCTTCTTCTACATCACCATTTTCCTCCGCACAGAATCATATACAAAACTGATGTTTCTACACTAACTAATTTTTAAATTATTATTATAATTTTTGTTATTATTTCTACTTTTTATTACTAACGAAATGTGTTTTCACATGTGTATTCACACATTAAAATAGTACACTTTCAATATATATATATATATATATATATATATATATATATTTTGTAAGAATGGAAATAAAAAATTTATGTAATGATTATTTTTAAGTAGAGAAGTTATATAGTTATTTTTTTAGTAAAAATATATTGTTCAATTATTTTATTTTATTAAATAAAAAAATTAATTTTTTTATTTATTAGAAAGAAAAAAAAAGATTATTACAAAATGATACCAAAAGTAATTATAAAAATTTAATTGTTTCTATTTCAATTTTATTTAATGTTATCCAAATCTACTTTTAACAATTTTTCATTCCAGAATATTAGATAACTGATTTGTTTCCAAGTAAGTCTATATAATTGGAATGTTTTAATCACACAAGTTTAGTTTTATGTAAAATAAGTAATTATATTTTATTTTAAATTAACTATAATTATAATTTTACAACTTATAAATTGAAAATACTTAGAAACTTTGTCTTTATTTTCTTCTATTTTCTATTATATTTTCGTGACTTCCTTTTTCACTTTTATTACTCTTAAATTCGTTATTTTTTTTCTCCCACAAAATCCAAACAAAATATGAGTTGAAGTGATAAGAAAATGTAATAGAAATTCTAAAAATAAATAAAAGAAAACCCAAGTAATAGCAGAACCTGAGAGGTAAACGTTAAGCCATAATAAGAGACGAGTGAATCATAGTTATTTTCCTATTAGAGTATGGCGGCAGAAAGGAAGAAGATGGATCCACCATGCCATTATGATGATTTGAATTTTAAGACATTTGGTCTGAAGACTTTACATGTAAAGGTGTATAATGAAGCATTGATAAAAATGCACAAAGGCACCACCCATCACTGTTCAAATTCCAAACCAAGCCAATCTTCTGCTTCGAGAAATCACTTTCTCGCCTATGTCAAATTAACAGGAAATGTCCATTAACTGCACCAAAACAAAATCTGAGCCCATCCCTTTAGCTCAATCACAATACACACGTCAAACTCAGTACTGATGTCATAATTTTGGGAATTTTGAGTTCCATCAACGTTGAGAATAAGCTTCCACCGCGATGCTGCAATAAAGGAAAGGTAGAGTCGGAAGAGCAAGTGTTGAACATTGCAACTTACACTTGGCTTTTACTTTCTTTTTTGTTGTCTCTCTGAAATGAAATCAGAAGGAGAGAGAAGGAAGAAAGGGACAAAAGAAGTACAGAAGAGATGAGATATAAAGCAGTGAGATGTAGAAATAAAGCGAAGGAGGGGATTTATCCGTAGTGGATGGACACAGAAAAACACACAAACATACCATACCACACCAAACCAAGCAGAAGGAACAAGAGATGACTTCTGCTGATGTTAGAAACTGGCAATCACAACCCTTCCCACGTTCTCCACTGCCACACACTTTTTCCAAATCAAGAAAGCTATGCACAGTAGCACCAGTCACCAACTTGCATCCTACACTCTGCGTTATCTTCTGCCAATAACACCTCTGCTACACTGCACCCACAATAATACACATTCCACTCTCACTCTTCAAACCACCCAATAACCCATTCTTCTAAATCAATACACCCTTTTCTTCTCCTAATCCAAATGTGGTCCAGAACCACCACAATCTTCCATTCTGGGCGTTTCACCTAGTGTATTATAATTCCCTTACTTTAAAAATCACCTTTTTATCTTCTTCAACTAATTTAAAAATCACCTTTTTATCTTCTTTCCTTTTTTATCTTCTTCAACTAATTGATCATTTACAGACCCATATTTCTATAAATCCACATTACAACTCCAACTCCAATATTATTATTTTAATAATTTTCGGGCAATTTTAACACTACTAACTAAATTTCCAATATTTTAGCCTCTCTCTATATAAAAAACAAAAAACCAAAAGTATTATCGGCAAAAATAGTTTTAGAGATCATTAATACGCAATTTAGAGTTCATACATGACTAAGATCCTAGTCAAACCAGAATAATCTTGTTTCAGGATACAAACTATAATAAATAACAAAATCAGTAACGAAAGAGAGTTCATTAACCAGGAGTTAAACATGTTTCACCGAATGAAGTGTTGGCAAGTTTGAAGAATTAAATGATGTAAAGAAAGAAAGAAAAAAACGATGAGATGAAACAATACGAAGGCATGCATTAAGCATTATTCTAAACTCTAAACCAGAGAGTATTCTATTTGGAACTAGAGCTAAATAAGTAGCTAGCAGAAACATTACAACTAAATAAATAAACTCAAGAAAAAATAATAGCGAAACTAAAATCCCCACAATTAACGAAACAAAATTCACAGAACAGCCACGGATTAAGATCATCAGAAAGGTGGTCTAGCCGTTGGAGCCCAAATCACATCCGAAGGGAGGTGACAGCTGTACATACACGACTCCGCCGGAAGTTGTACGCTCTCCGCGCCACCACCTGAGGCAAGCGGCGACTGCGCATCTCTGCCGCCGCCGCCGGACGCACAGTTATTCTGCGCGTCGTCCTCCGACGACAACCGGTGGAAGGAGGGGTTGTTGAACGACGCGGCGATGATGAAAACCGTCCCAGCAGCGAGCAGCCTTCCAGCGACGTGTCCGCCGACGATCTGCCCCTGTGGTCCGGCTAGCGAGACGGTGAAGGTGGAGGGAGGGGCCGGCGGCGGGGGGGCGTGGAGGAGGAAGGTGGCGGACATGGATAGGATGTCGAAGCGTCCGTGGAAGGTAACGGTGCCGACGGTAGCAACGGAGGGTTGGCGGAGAGTGACGTTACCAACGGTTCCCGAACCGGTGAGGACACAGAGGCCCGTGTTCTTTCTGCGGCTGAACTGGGCTAGGGCATCGACGACGTCGTTCCCGCCAGGGATTTCTAAAATGAAGGGGCTCATGGCGGGGTCGGGCTCGCGGGTAATAATAAGAGGCGGCTTGGGCTTGTTTTTGGAGCCGGGAGGGCGGCCCCTGGGCCGCCGCACTACTTCAATTGTAGCTCCATCGCCTGTGGAGACGGGCTTCTGTGCCGCGAGGTTGGGTCCACCGCTACCCCGGCTGTCATCGTCCTCGGATGTTTGACATTCTCGGGAGAATTGAAAAGGTTGGTGTTGCGGATGAAGTTTTGAGAACATGTTGATGTCTTTGAACACTTGAAGCTATTGTTTCATGACGTGTGTTTTGTGTTTGTTGCACTGTCTAAAGTTTGGAAGGGTGAAGAAGGTTGAAGAAGGATTTGGATCAGAGAAAATAAGTGCTGTGTTAGGGGTTTTATGGAGAGAGAGAGTAATGGTGAGGGTGGTGGGAGAAAGTGGGACCCACAGTGTCAGATAAGACAGGAGAGAGATAGATGTTTGGGGGAAATTGGGCGATACAGAATGGGATTTGTTTCGGAGAGGAGCTTCCTTTGCCTTTCAGGATCTCCCCTTCCTCTATGCTACACAACTCATAAGGACGTGTTTCGTTGATGGGTTTGTTTTGGCCTATAGGGATTCCCTTTTACTCCGTTCACCACACACACCCTTAATTTCAGTTTATTCAAAATCTTTGCCCTACCCTATCTATCTCCATAAGAGACACATCTTCTATCTTCTACTTACTATAAGTGCTACGATGTTACTATTATCATCTTCGGCAAAACCTAAGTGTACCGGTATAGATTGAGGTTACAAATAATATTTATCAATGGACGTACAATTGTTAATGTATTGGTAGTTGTCCAATTTTTTTAAGTCTCCTTCCTTCCGTTTGGACGCTCGATCGGTCAGGGTTACTTGCAAAAGGTACTCCGACGTTCAAGTAATAGTATTCTAATTTAGGTGTATTCTGGTGAAATGTGAAAAACGTACCTTATTCCTTCACATAGGACTCTATTTATAGCATTGGCTTATGGGCCTTGACCTTGATGGGCTGAACATCAGTTATTTACTAATATGCATAGTAGTTCCTTGATACTAGGAACTTGTATCTTTCAATTAATCAGTTATTCCCGCATACTTCGGGATGTAGATTGACTCATTCAATGCTACTTGTAAGTGTTGTTACTTATTACATTTCCTATGTTCTTTGACTCGGGCGGTCGGTCATCGAGACTGGTCCATCCGGTATCGATCGAAGAAACTAACTTCTGAAGAGTCGGAGATGAATGTTGGTGTTCCCGATGTGAGATATGACCATTTGGGAGCATTAAATGCCTAGTAGAGACGTGGCATTTTCTTTTTAGAATAAAGCATCGTTTAATGAGCACTGTTTAATCAAATATATCTAACGGTTGAGATGTTGTGTCGTTTGGTATGTTGAATGATGTGAATCACTGGATGGGTATGGATCTAATAGCTTCGAACGGATGACATCATAACCTCTCTCCTATTTGATTTCTTATAAATAGGGCAACATTTGAACGTAGTAGGATTTACGCTTTCTTCGCTGCTATAGTTTACTCCGTGACCTCTGAGTGTCGAGTCTTTCAATTTGCTTTCACTCCTCGTACTTTATTCAGGTTAGTCATGTCTTCTACTTCCGACTCCTCTAAAAGTATTGTAAATATTGAGTCATCCGATGTTACTCGCACCGCATTTGGTAGTGCGAGAGACGTGAATGACTCAGACGACTTTAAATCAGACTGTCCGAGTTACGAGTGGGTTGATCAACGCGTCTTGGATATCCCTACTAGTTTCAGAGACTCCAATAATTTGGATAAATATTTATCCAAATAGCTTTCTTAAAACTAGATTCGCCTTTGGACGCGCTGATAGCCGATATTTGTGGTTATACCAACGCAGTTTGTCATGGACAGGAAAATGCACCTCATGACTTCTTTTTTCTCGTATATATTTTTTTTTCTTATTTACATATCACCCTTCCTTTCGACGAATTCACCAAGGGGTTCCTTCAGATCCTTAATGTGGCCTTGACCCAGTTGCATCCCAATTCGTGGGCAACTCTTCAAGCCTTCAGAATTATTTGTAATATTTTCAAAAATATTACCTACACCTCAATCATTTCTATTTTATTATAACTCCCGTCCGAGTACTCCAGTGAGTTGGATGTCTTTGTCAAGCTAACTGGGTAGTGTTCGATTTGCAGCATATGTCACCTCATACAAAAATTTTAAAGAAAAATATTTCAAAATTTTCGTGGAACTGGACAGTCGATTATGAAGGGTAGACCAAGTTTCCTTTTCATTGGACCCCAATCCCTCAAGAATCACTACCTGGACGAGTTCGTCGATGAACCCTCAGGATAAAGAAGTTCTTGTGGTTTTCGATCAACTCCCGAATAAGTTACCAACTCGAGAGTTAGTTGTACATGTCGTCCAAGAGGTGGACGAATTTTAATGGTATGTGTACTTCTTATATACCTGATTGTATTCATTATGTTGAGGGTGTTTAATTCGTTTGTGTTTTGGATCTATCATGACTCCATTGGACCCGACCCTTGGGGACTACATGGCTAGTTATGACGTTAGGCAATGAATAGAAAAGTCAACAGCTTTGAGACGATCGGGAAAGGAAACCCGATCTGTCCAGTCGACGTAATGCCCCCAACCACCATCATCCCTCCGGTGAATCGAAAGAAGGGCCACCCAGCTAAGATGGTCCAATAAAATGTAGAGGCATGGTCATCCTCTCGAAAACCTTCTATGCTTAACCCCTTCCTGCAATTGGCGTCGGGGGTTGATGAACATATATTTATTCACACTCAATAGCCTTAATCATAGATTATTGGACTATAATAATAAATAAATCCATTGTTTTAATTAATATTCTTATAACTGGGTTTATTTGGGCCTTATATATTATTATTGTTAATTTTGTGTTTTTAGGGTAAATGATCTGAAGCATCTACCCTTGTGAATGGGCCAAATATGCAAAAGTCCAGGTTGCTTCTTTGAATCA
>Ga0123342_1004697_pt1 | contig 20571 bp, 16 predicted proteins | sample Turbeawhitnodule_FD_89960 | JGI IMG/M metagenome (GOLD analysis project Ga0123342, IMG submission 89960) | Root nodule microbial communities of legume samples collected from Mexico - Turtle bean Mexico white nodule | ecosystem: Host-associated > Plants > Roots > Nodule | place: Mexico: Nepantla...
AGAGCGGCGCCGCTGCGGCCGATCGCACTCCAACGCCCAAGTCAGTGACTGAACCACCAAATACTTCAAGAGTAACACTCAAGAACTCTCAAGGAACCGTGAACTAGTTCTCTCTCACAGTATACTCAAGAACTCGCAAGCGTAAAGAAGACAATCTGAACGTGCGTACCTCAGAAGTTCGTTGGGAAACCCTTATATACCTGTACACTTTCTCTCTCCTGGCAGTTACAGACCTGGACACGTGGCTCGCATCCAGCTGTACACGTGCCATCATCTGGAGCCTCCTTGACTTGGGCGCTGCTTCTGACTCTCGTTTGGCTAAGTTACTTTATGCATGATACTACTCAGTGCATAACTGTCCTAGAGTGCGATCTCTACTGGGATTGGCGAGTTAGGGTGCCTTCGTATACACCTTCCCTGTGGTCTCGCCGACCGCCTTCATAATCTGCACCACCTCCATCTTCGGCGATGTGCTTGCTCCGGCGATCTCTAATCACTTGGTCGCCTGAGTTTACATCTGGCGACTTCATCCTCAACTTGGTGACCGCCGGTATTGGTGTGATGGAGATCGGAGCACGCCAACTTAATAACTGGCGACTACACGAGCCCCCCGACCTCCTTCCCTTCTGCTAACTTGGCGTCCTCTCAACACGCCTAGACCATAGCTTGATGCCACGTCATTACTTCCGACTACCAGGGTGGTACAATTTGAATTGATAAAACAATGCTGCCCAAGTTGCTAGCTCTTTTGTCTTCAAATTCTCACTCTCAAGTTAGCACTTCTTTTAGTGTTTTGCTTGAATCTTTTTTAAGAGTTGACCTAATCTCTCTTAAGCTTCATTATCATTCTCCATACATCAATACTTCACAGTTTCTTTTACCCATTTTAACCACTCAATCCCACCAAATTCCATATCCCAAAATACAAAACAAAAGACCCATAACAATGTAAATTAAGATTGCATCATTTGATATCAATAACTTACACCATAACAATTGTATTTATAGTGTTATGGTGATACATCTCATAAATTGAAGTGCAAGTTACTCATACTTTACAAAGAAAACTCATGTTATAACTAGTATTTCTTACTGTTAATAAAGTTAACCATGATAGTGACGCTATGATAATTTTTCGCTCTCACATGCATACACATAAATAGAAAAGATTAAAATATTCATTCGTTTTCGATTTGAATAAAATGTTATTTTTAGAAGAGAAATAAAAAATAAAACTAGGGTGTATTTGGATAAAGTTGAGAAAGGTTCGAGTATACTTATCTTTCAATACAATAAAAAAATTCTGGTTGAATTTTTGCATTTTTTAAAATATGATCTATCTTAACTCACTCTTCATTTCGGTAGATTTTAAGTCATATATTTCAAAAATAAATACTTTAGAAAAAATTGTAATCACTAAACGTCTTTTTCTTAACTTTTGAAACTAAATATAAAAACTAAAATAAGTTAAATTTAATAAATAATTAAATTACTAAAAAAATGTATTTTATAATAACTTTGATTGAATTGAATAGCATCTCATTACGTAACTTGTTAATCAATTTATAGGAGATGGAATCATTTTGGATAGGATTGAATTTAAATTCATTTGAATTTTCTATTAGACGTGTTTGAATGGACAAAAGCTACTAAAAATAAAGCAAGAGGAGCACATATCTATATATATAGATATAAAAGATAAATGAAAATTCAATTCATTGAATTAAAGCTAACATTTGACTAGGTAGAAAATTGCAATCGGTGGCTTCCATGGCATATTGAAGTGTCACTCACTGGAGAATAGTGCAGAAACAGTTCGCAGAGTAATGCCCATATCCCAATTCCCTCGAGATGCTCAAGCATTAAATTGTTCACAACTACCACCTACTCAAGGTTTCGAAAAAACCCTATATAAACTCTACAACCCCAAACCCTAGAAATCACTAATTACTAATCAGCAATCATTTCACCTGCAGAATCATTTCCAATTCCCTTTGAGAATGGCCAGTGTGAAGTTTGCATGCGTGGTTGTGTTGTGCATGGTGGTGGTGGGTGCACACACTGCCCAGGGGATGACCTGTGGGCAAGTTCAGAGTAACCTAGTACCGTGCGTAACATTCCTTCAGAACGGTGGGTTTGTTCCCGCAGGATGCTGCAACGGGGTGAGGAATATCATGAACAGTGCCAGGAGCACTGCTGATCGCCGTGGCATCTGTAACTGCTTGAAGACTGCTGCTGGGGCTGTTCGTGGGCTTAATCCCAATAATGCTCAGGCTCTCCCCGGAAAGTGTGGGGTAAACATACCCTACAAGATCAGCACCTCCACCAACTGTGCCAGGTATATCTCTTTCTATCATGTGGAGATAACTCAAAATCCTCCTCACCTTAAGCCTAATTCTCACTTTAAGCAATATGAATAAATTAGACTTAAATTTCTTGTCTGAAATCTATTCTAACCAAGTTTATGAGATTTACTGTGTCAGAATGAGATCTTTTAACATGCTTCTCGTTTCCATGACATAAAATAAGAAGCAGGGATAATTAACATATAAATTACTGTAAGAGTGAAAGACAAATAAGGATCCTTCTTTCGTATTTATTTCCACACTACTTAAGTTGGATGAATGTTGATACTTTACTTATGTTTTGTTTCATCAAACGGTTATTATCTTGTTAATGCAAGAATACTTAGATTCGGTGACAACATTAAATGCACCGAAGCCCGTTTCTGATAAATTCTCAGATAGGACCGACAAAAATTAAGTGTCATCTCTTCCTTTTTTAGACTTAACTGTAAGAGAAGATTCAACTTTAATTGTTATTTAAATTCAAGCTATTTTCCCATTATGCGTCTCTCTTTCTTGAACAACAACTTGATAGAAAGGAATCAAATTCTTATTTATAAGCATGTCTTTTGCATTTAATTTGTCACGAATATGATAATATAATATTTTTCAGGGCTTAAAGCTATCTTAGTTGACTCTTGTAATCATTTAACTGATGTGATTGAGCAATAACTTACGCTTTGATTTTTAAAAGAATCAAGAACCTACATAGCTTAAGGTTTATCCCTAGTTTTGTTGGCCAATTACATAAACGATACAAAAAAAGTATTAATGGTGGTTTGATATTTGTTTTGCAGCATCAATTGAAGGGGAGAAACCATGCTTATACTACATGTTAGTAAAGAGAATAAAAGAAGTCTCCGTTTATGAGAGCTAGTTTTTTGTTTCGTGTTCTTTATCCCAGTGTGAAGTTTATACACTTCCTATGGTTTTTATGTGAAGCTTATAAATTGAATAATGAAAGTTTGATGTTGAAATAACTCAGTACTCGGTAATTTTATTCCAGTAAGCATGTTTATCCTGAGACTTACCAACTGCTCTTCTTCATGGCGGTTGATCGAATGTTTCGCAAAGTATTAGTTAATGGTGTTTTGGTCATCATATTTTGTTCAAGTGAAACTTTTTGTGCTGGGTATAATATTAAAATAAATGCAGGGCTAATTACTTGCGAGTTTCATTATTTATTTATTTTATTTAACTTAATTCGTTGTTGATAAAAGGTAGTCATCATAATTTTTACTAATTTTTACAAATGTAGTAAGATTATAATTTTTCATTTAATGAGATAGTTTTAATTTAGACATAATAAAATTTATATTATGACAATTAATAAAATTAATAGAAGAAAAAATTATTAACTACAAAATTTTTATTTAAAATTGAGAGACTTTTTATTATTATTAATAGAGATTTTACTGAACAGAGTACATAATTAAATAATAAGATTGTTTCAAAACTGTTTTGTTTTTAAACTTAAGACCGAACTTTTTTAATAATGGATATACCAAGTAAAAAATATATAAAAATTTCTATACAGAAGATTATAATTCATTTTTGTTTCAAATAAATTAAATATATACTCCTTCTGTGTTAAAATGGGTCATTTTTTAGAATTAAAAATAATAATATTTTGAGTTTTTAAGCAATACTAATTTATTTTGCAATTTTGCCGTGTGAATAATCAACATGATAATTTTGATCTAATATGACATTGGTTAATATTTAGATTGGAGTATTGGCTAATCAAGTATACTATAATGGAAAATTAGAAAGAAAATAAAAATATTTTAATTAAATTGTTTTAATAGTTAATTTATTAATCTACTTTATCTACTTTTTCAAATTCTCACAAAAAAAACTAAAATTGATATTTCGAAATGGTGAGTGATTATTAGTATTTTAAAAATGTATTCACATTTTTTCTTATTCTTTATTACTTTAACAAAATAATAAACAAGGGAGAAAGAAATAAAGTTTTATAATTCGATCAACCTACAGTGGATTTCTTTTTTTAAATAGGGTTGAAATTGGACAATTAAATTTAGTTTTCTTAAACAAATTAACCAAAACCATATTATTAATCCCTGCACAAACCTTGTGATGATTTTTTTATGGAATTCGAAGCATCGTGCAACTTTGTTGCAAGTACTTCAAAGTGCTTATTCTGTCATGAAACTAGTTTTTTTTTTTTTAAATAAAACTGGGAAAAAATAGAGATAAAAGGACACATTAACTGTTGTGTTTGGATATTTCAAAAAGAAAAAACACAAATAAGTCTCAAATTTTGTATGTTGCCAACGTCAAAACATAGGATCCCATGAACTAAAACAATTAATGGAGACTCAATTAAACTAGAAAATTATATATTAGCATGGTTTAATACATTATTTTAAACATATGCTTAATTGATTTTCTTCAAATAGATTTTATAAATTTAATTTCTTACTTAATAAATCTTATTCATAATTTTAACAGATTTTAATCAACACTGGAAAACATACTATTTGCACTAACCATTTACATTTTGCAACACCTCTGAAAGACCATTTATAGAGAACAAAACTACCAAAAGGAAAAGTAAAGTTGTTGGGTCACTTGAGATTGAAAGGCCCAAAGTAGAACTTAATTAACAGGAGAAAGCCTGAGAAATGTGAGTACGGCAAAGAGGAGGTTGTTTCTTCCTGCTCCGTAGTATTTTTTTTGGTATTCCATACTTATAAAAATATCAAAAATACCTTTCATTTTATTAATATTTTTTTTGGAAGGATTCATCTAAATAAATTTCTGAATTATAAAATCTGAAAAAAATTTAAAAATTGAAAATAGTTTTCAAATTTTATAATAAGTGAGTTTCTTTCAAAAGATACATTTCAAATTATAAAATTCGGAAGATATTTTCAAATTATAAAATTCATAAGATATTTCTGGAGTAGAAATATCTTTAAAATTTTATAATCTGAAATATATATTTTTAAAGAAAAAAATATTTTGAATTATAGAATTAAGATGGTATTTCTATTTCAGATGGTAGAATGTAGAATGTATTTTTTAAAGATAAAATGGTCATTTCGTCTAACTTATGGGAATGTCACGGTGCAGGAAGAAACAGTCCAAGAGCCCTCTCACTGTTTCGGTTTTAAGGCTTAACTTTCTCTAACCCAAAAATATTTCCAGATGAAACTTTCTCCACCCCATATATTTTGTGTGGCACTTCCTAGGAAATGGACTTTTTATAAAGTGAAAAAAAATACGGTTTACACCTCTTAACAAAATACAACCACTTGATAACTCAATATATTAATATTTTAATTATATTTTTATATTTTAATATATATTATTATATTGTTAGAATGAGTGGTAAAAATAAATGTATTTTATTTTTATATGGCGTAAAAGTATAATTTTTCTTCTAAAGTATAAAATCCATTCCGCAAAAACTCATTCCAAAATATACTAGAGATTTCATAAGAAAATAATGGAGTGTAAACAATTCAAAATTTTCACTCATTCTAACACATATTTTTAAATATAAAATTTACATTTTAAAATACTAGTTCTAAACAAAAAATAATAGACAAAACTTTTATATAAAGAATTAGTAAATTTTGTTGTATTGGCCAGAGTGCTTGGGACCTCGGTCCAAACGTATAGGTATGGTCATCTCGGTGGTGTGAATTATGTCTAGATCGGCCTGGGCCAGGTATGGGCCCAAAAGTGTGTTACGAGGTCAACCTGAGTATTCTAATAGGTTTACGTGGAAAAGATAATTAAAAGTAACAGAAATCATAATTGAATTAATTAAATGCAAGAATAATTGAATTAGTTAAAGTATAATATTAATGCATGCGGTTAAGAATGTTGGTACCCGAAAGTAACAGGTACACGGTGAAACAGATTATTGTTGAATAATATTGTTGAGATTATATTCTCATTGATGAAAATTGTTGAAGGATATCTATAACAGGGGCTTGAGACACCCGATAAAGGTAAGCTTTTTCTAAGTCTATCACTGATATACTTATGTTTGAATGCTCTCACTAACATGATCGTTGGAGTGTGATCAACAGGTAGAGCCCCCACTGTCCTAGCGGAGCAGTATCTTGGAGCACCAACTAGAGGCAGGTCAGAAGTAGAGCTTTCCTATTCCATGCAACCGAGGTCAACCGGCGAGAACATTTGCCGCCCACCGTAGGGCCCAATAAAACTTGATCCCATCCACATTTGTAGTTGAGCATTCCTCGAGATGAGAAACACAAGGCAAGGACCAGTGGGATCTAAAGGAGGCGAGGCCCCTGCCTTACAACAAATCATGGAAACCATGAGGGTTCTCCAGGAGGCAAACGAAGAATATCAACGGGAGCATGAGCAAATTCATGAAGAAGCCAAAGTAGAGCAAGAGCGGCTACAAGAGGAGGCTTGAGTTGGCCAAGAGCGTCTTCAGGCACGCCTTATGGTAGAGATCACGGCTTCTCGAATGACTATGGAGGAGCATGCACGGACCAACGAGGAGTTGCGCAGGACCAACAAGTAGCTGCGGAGAAGCTTGCGCCAACACGGTCGATGTCCCACTCGGGAACATTCCCCAAACTTTTCATCGAGGGACGACCCCAAGTAGTTCTCTCAGCAAATCATGGATAAGCCCGTGCCACCCCATTACGTAACACCTAAGATCGCCTCGTTCACTGGTGTACAAGATCCAGAGAATCACTTAAAGGCGCTCAAAGCTCAAATGATCCTCTTTGGGGGGTCTAATGCAATCCAGTGTAAGATGTTCATGAGTACATTCACAGGGACAGCCCTGCAATGGTTTAGCGGGATTCCAGATGGTTGTATCACCTCTTTTCCCCAGCTCTCGAGAATGTTCAAAGATCAGTTCTCGGCGAATAAGGTCAACCCCCCACGATTGTGTGACATGTTCAATGTTAGACAGAGCGAAGGGAAGTTGCTTAAGGCGTACTTGAATAGATTATGTGTCATCTCGGTAAGACTTCAAACACAAGATGAGGAGATGGTGATCGCCGCTTTTGAAAAAGGTATGGTAGTGAGCCCGTTCAGTGACTCATTAATTAGAAACCCGGTGGAGACGTTATCCAAGGTACGACAGTGAGCTACCGCCCACATTGAAGTTGAGGAGGCTATGCTAAAAAAAGAATGGCGGCTCACAGTCGAAACCACCCAGGCATAAGGAAAACGGCCGAGACCGGTCCAACAAGAGCAATGAAGCCTCCACTGGGAAGAGAACGGAGTCGAGGTATGTCCCATATGTTGCTAAAAAGGACAGGCTCGAGACAAGGGCTTGAGAGGAGACGGTGATGAGGCCCAAATTCTAAGTATCATGCAAAGAGCTTTTAAACGTGCCAAGGGTAGCGGATAAGCTGAAGTTTCCCCAAAGGAAAAATCGATTTTTGGGGTCATAAAAATATGAATGGTGTGAGTTTCACATGGTATTCGAGCATAGTGTCGAACGATGCATAGCCTTAGGTTACCAATTGGCCAATTTGGTCAAAGAAGGTTTTTTAAAAGAGTACCTCGAGGCTAACCAGGAGCAACAGAGAGGAGAAGCTGCAATCGAAGATCAAACGCACCCCAATCCATGGGGAATTAAAAACCATCATAGGAGGGTTCTCTGGAGGCGGAAGCTCGGCCTCCAAACGCAAACGTTATGCTAGAGCGATAATGACTCTACATGCAAGGGAGCTCGGCGTGTTATCCGACCTATCCCTTTGTTTCATGAAGGCCGACTTGGAAGGTGTATTCACCCATGAAGACGATCCAGTGGTGATATTTGTTATCACTGCAGGATGGAAGGTGCAAAAAGTCCTAATTGATCAAGGGAGCTCTACGGATGTGATGTTTTGGGAACTTTATCAATTTGCAGATATCTCCCGATCAGTTAGGCCATATGATGGTTGTATGGTTGGTTTTGCGGGCGACTAGGTGGAGGTGCGAGGGTACGTTGAACTGAGGATGACTTTCTCTGATGAAAACGCGTCCAGAATAATTACTGTCGAATACATTGTAATTAATACACCTTTTGCATACAACCTACTTTTGGGACGACCCTTTTTGAATAGATTGGGTGCAGTAGCATCAATCGCTCACATGAAGATGAAGTTGCCATCAACTGAGGGAAAGATGATCACAATAAAGGTCGATCAGAAGATGGCCCGAAAATGTTATGAAAGCAGCTTGAAGAACCGTAGGGGAACCTACACAGTTACTACCCAACCCAAAGAGTCGGAAGGGATAGCTGAGACCGACGTCAGCAATGAAAGATGGTTTGGATCTACTGGAGAGGTTCAAGAGAGAAAAATAAAGGGGAAGAAGTTCAAGAACGACACTACGCTGGGCAAAGAGTTAGAAGATAAAATTGCAGATGTTATCGCTGTGAACCTAAACGTTTTTGCGTGGTCGTCTGTCGACATGTTTGTAATAGATCCAGACTTTTTGTGCCATCGGCTTACCATGGATGAGAAGGTCAAGCCTGTTGTGTAGAGAAGAAGGAAGTTCAATGAAGAGAAAAGTCTGGTCATCCGAGAAGAAACTAGGAAGCTAGTGGCGGCTGGCCACATTCGGGAGATCCAATACCCCGAGTGGTCGACAAACGTTGTCTTGGTTAAAAAGTAAAACAAAAAGTGGAGAATGTGTGTGAACTTCATTGATTTTAACAAGGTTTGTCCCAAGGATTCATATCCTTTACCAAGCATATATTACATGGTTGACAATGCATCAAGATGTCGTTTGTTGAGTTTTTTTATATGCTTTTTCAAGGTACAATCAAATTCGTATGCACCCGAAGGACGAGAGTAAGACAACCTCCATGATTGGGGTCGCCAGTTATTGCTACAAGGTCATGCCCTTTGGCTTGAAGAATGTTGGGCGACCTATCCACGACTCATGGATCAAATCCTGTCACCAATGCTCGGGCGCAATGTCCATGCATACGTGGACAACATGGTCGTCACCTCGAAGAAGGAAGACCAACATATCATTGACCTTGAGGAGCTATTTGCCACATTAAGAAGGTATAATTTGAAGCTTAATTCTGATAAACATGTGTTTGGTGTTGAAGCAGGGAAGTTCCTCGGTTTTCTGCTGACCGAGAGAGGAATAGAGGCAAACCTGGATAAATGCACAACTATTATAGAGATGAGGAGTCCCACAATGTGAAAGAGGTGCAACAGCTGACCGGGCGCATGGCCGCCCTGTCCCGTTTCTTGTCAGCTAGTGGAGATAAGGGGTATCCCTATTTTCAGTGCCTCAAGAAGAACAATCGTTTCACATGGAATGATGAATGTGAAAGGGCCTTTGTCAAGCTCAATGAGTATTTGGTTGGTCCCCCAGTTCTCGGTAAGCCGATTCCCGGGATCCCTATACGATACTTTTCTATAACAAATTGGGCCATTAGCTCGGTCATTTTTCAAGATTATGAAAAGATTCAGAAGTCGATCTACTTCGTGAGTAAAGTGTTGCAGGGACCAGAAACTCGGTATCAGGCTATTAAGAAAGCCGCTCTGGCTGTGGTATTCACAACTCGACGGTTGCGGCATTATTTTCAAAGCTTTATCGTGATCATAATGATTGACCTGCCCATCGTAAGGTACTTCAAAAGCCCGACATCGCAGGTCGGATGGTTTGTTGGACAATGGAGTTGTCTGAATTCGACATACAATATGAACCTCAAGGGCCCATCAAAGGCTAAGTATATGCAAATTTTGTGGTAGATTTTACGTTCGGGAGTTCCTAGTCTGACCCTAACGATTTCCAATGGGGTCTTTTATGTCGATGGGTCCTCCAACCAGCAAAGAAGCGGAGCTGGGGTCATCCCTGAAAGGCCAAACGGGCTCCTGATTGAACAAGCCCTCAAGTTTGTGTTCAAGGCGAGCAACAATCAAGCCGAGTATGAGGCCTTGATAGCGAGAATGTTGTTGGCCAAGGAGTTGGGAGCTTGGAGCCTGTTAGTAAAGAGTGATTCATTGCTCGTAACTGGGCAAGTCACAGGCGTGTATTAGGCTAAGAACCCACAACTAGCTTCATATCTCAGGTACGTAAGGTTTTTAAGGGCAACTTTCTCTGCAATTGACCTCGTTCATGTTCCCATAGAGCAAAATTTTCGAGCAGATTTATTGTCCAAATTGGCCAACTCAGGAAAGGGAGGTAGGCAGAGGTCTATTACCTAAGAAACCTTGAGGCAACCCAGGACAACAACAAAGGAGTTGCCAATGGTGGGTCACTTGGAGATTTTGCGGGTCAGCCCATAGCAAAGGAGAGGACATCGCTCGATGGTCCAGGAAACATTGAAGGTCCAAAGGATATCTACATACGAGTCTCTCGAAGATGAACATTCTGAGGTTATGCAGGTCAGAGTTGAGGAAACCTGGTTGACACCTTATAATCGGTACCTCGCTGACGGATTACCTCCTTATGAGCTTGCAGAGGGAAAGATTGTCAAGAGAAACTCGAGAAGGTACACCTTGATAGATGGGAATCTCTTTCGTTACGATTATACTTACCTACTGCTCATCTGTGTGAGTGGGGACCAGTGCACTCGGATCATGTCCGAGCTCCACGAGGGTATTTGTGGCAGCCATATAGGAGGATAAGCTCTCTCGTTGAAGGTCATCCGAGCAAGGTATTATTGGTCGACCATGAAAGAGGATTGTGGAAGATATGTGCAACGTTGTGAGCAGTTCCAGAAGCACGCTAATTGAAGCCATGCGCCAGCTGAAGAGTTGCAAACTATTTATAGCCCATGGCCTTCCCATACATGGGGGATAGATATTTTTGGGAGTTTTCCCCCTTGCCATATGTCAGATGAAGTACCTCATCGTTGCCATAGAGTACTTCACCAAGTGGATTGAAGCTGAGCCAGTTGCACAAATCACGACTCATCTCAACATTTTGTATGGAAGAATATTGTGTGTCAATTTGGGATTTCGAGGCACTTAATATCTGACAATGAAACCCAGTTTGCTAGCCAACAACTAGGAAAGTTGTGTATAGAGCACGGGATAAAGCAAATCTTTGCATCGATGGAACACCCACAAACGAATGGGCAAGCGAGTCGGCTAACAGGGTCCTGCTGAGGGGACTATAGACGAGATTGGAGAAAGCGAAAGGGAATTGGCCAGAAGAAGTTCCAAGAATCTTGTGGTCTTATCACACCACCCTGCAGTCGCCAACGAAGGAGACACCATTCAGTTTGGTATATGGATCAAATGTCATGGTACCAGTGGAAATACGGAAAAATTTTCCTAGGTTCCAAGGTTTTGTTGTTGAAGATAAAGGAAGAAAGGTGAATCTAGATTTGCTAGACGAGGTGCGGGATCATGCCCGTATAAACTCGAAAGCCTTAAAGAGAATAGAGGAATTAAAGCACAAGACTAAAACGAAGCCTCGGAAATTCAAAGTTGCCGACTTGGTGATACAAAATGCCCACCCTTATCAAATTGAGAACAAGTTGTCTCCAAAGTGGACTGGCTCATTCCGCGTAACCGAGGTACTAGGAAACGGTGCGTACAAACTGGAAACATTGGAAGGAGGAGCCATCCTGCGAACGTGGAATGCGGCCAACCTCAATTTTTTTTTCAGTCAAGGCATTTGAATTTTTATTCCTTTCCTTTTAACAATTATGCTTTTTGAGGTGATCCTCTTTTTCCCCAAAGAGGTTTTTTTTAATGAGGTCACCCGGTAATAAATTTGTTATTGGGAGATTGTGTGTGAATTAAGTTGAATTTATTGTTGTTGATGAATTATTTGATATAGCACATGGTAAGAGGACCTAGCTCGAAATGAATAGAGTCCTCCGAGTATAGGCGCCCTGTGAAGTTCAATTTGTAGTAGCATGTGGTAAGAGGACCTAACTTGGAATGAATAGAGTCGTCTGAGTATAGGCACCCTGCGAAGTTGAATTTACTGTAGCACATGGTAAGACGACCTAGCTCAGAATGAATAGAATCATCTGAGTATAGGCGCCCTGTGAAGTTGAATTTGTTATAGCACATGGTAAGACGACCTAGCTTAGAATGAATAGAGTCATCCGAGTATAGGCGCCCTGTGAAGTTGAATTTGCTATAGCAGGTGGTAAGACGACCTAGCTCGGAATGAATAGAGTCATCCGAGTATAGGCGCCCTTGAAGTTGAATTTGTTGAGGCACATGGTAAGACAACCAAGCTCAGAATGAATAGAGTCATCCGAGTATAGGCGCCCTGTGAAGTTGAATTTATTTTGTTGATGAATTATTTGATATGGCATATGGTAAGACGGCCTAGCTCGGAATGAATAGAGCCATTCGAGTATAGGCACCCTGTGGCGATGAATTTGTTGATGAAAAAGACGCTATGTGGCGCCCTGCGAGGTAATATGTCATGGGATAAATGCTGAGGATTCATATGATAGAGTAATCCAATTCAAAGGTCGTGTTCGAGTTCTGGATAATCTAAAGAGCTCAAGGTATTATGCCCTGCACCTAGCTTGTGAAGTGACGTTATGCCTAAGTGTAAGGTTGGCGCACATACAGTTGTCTCAAACACGAAGGAGTCATTTATCAAAGGTTAGCCTTTCTTTCAAGGTGAATAAGTTATTACTTCCCCGTTTAAGTTAGTAGAGTGTTGTTATATTAGTTGTGCTATGACGAGTTAAGTTCTTTGGTAGAATGTTAAGGCATGCATTCGTAGAGATGAAAGTAAACTTTTCAAAAGACCTAATAATTGGCATGTCAAAGTGTCTATACGCGTTGAATGAACATACGTAAATTGTTCAAAGAGCAATAATGCTAAACGAGTGTGGCAGATCAATAAATATTACAAGTAATGGATACTATAAAGTTCAAGCTATTCCCCCATTAGTTCTCGACCATGGTCTTTCCCGGGTCTAGTGCAAAAAGGTCCATGGTAGGATGAACCATTGTAGCTTGCTCCAACGCAGTCTCGAAGCCGGCCAAGAAGGCTTGTGTGGCGTGGACTCGATCATCTTAGTGGAGTTTTCTTCTTTATTAGCCATCTCTCTCTTCAGGTTCTCTAACTCACCTAGAAGCTTGTTCCTCTCCTCGGATAGGGCTAGTGCCTCTTGAGTCTTCTTGGTGTGAGATGCTCAACCTTTTCGTGTAGGCCAGTAACTCGGTTAATCTCTATCAGAAGGCGGTCCATGCCTTGGCAAAGATCCGCGATCTCTTTTTTCCTTTAATCTTTGAATGCTTTTCGATCGTCCGTCCTATCATCAACTAGGCAAGCCAAGGCAAACGCTTGCCCAAGCAGCTTCAAGGAATCACGACAAATAAGGTCTTCGCTATGGACCATAAATTTGGTTTTGTTTTCAAGAGGGGCAAAGAATGCTTTACCATGAGCAGAGACGTCGAAGTCAACATTCCATAGGCTTTTCCCGCGTGAGCTTTCAGCCTAACACTCCTAGATGGTAACCACCTCTTGATGTGGAGCTCGACCATCTTAGTGCGAGTGTTCGGCAGCGGAAGCTGCCTCTCGTCTTTTTCTTTTGAAGATGTGGCCCAAGTTGGTTTGCTCGTCCTGATCAGATGGGACTAGAGCAACTTCAACGGGGGTCTTCCTCTTCTGTGCCGATAAGTCCTTGCTCATGTTGGCAGCCACTCTCATTTTCCTGATGCGTTCAACCATCTCTTCCTTACTAATGTTGGACAACATTCTCTCTGCAAAGAAAACAAGTAAATGATTAACAACAACAATAAGGTTGACTTTATCAAAGGTAGGAAACGAGGAGTACCAGTATAGTCTTTCAAGGCACCAGGGAGGTACTCTTTGGTCAGTAGATACGAGGGGTCAAAGACAACCTTCAAGCTCGTAAAAAATTTGCATATCCCTTGGTTTTTTGGTGACAAGTCCTCCAGGCGCCGAGCACTCTAGAATTTAGGTTCAGGGGTCCAGTATAAGGGAAATCTGTCCAGTATGGTTGGATCTCTTGTGGAAGCTTGTATTTTAAGGAATTTGCCTTTAAAATTTTTATATGATGACTGGAAGAGGGTGAGCAAAGCTCTTCCAGGGGCATCGTTTAAGGAAACCCATAATTGGCAGCCCAAATGTTTGACTTCAAAGAAATATAGGAAAACCTCCATAGTCGGCGAAATGTCGAGCTGTGAACATAAGATAGTAAAATCGCGAATAAATGCCCAGCTATTTGGGTGTAGCTAGGAGGGAGCTACATTGAGCTCGGTTAAAAGTTCCTTTTCAAAAATGGATAGGGGGAGACAAAGGTGGACATTTTTGAAGAAAGTAGCATAGAAGAAACAAAAAGGACCATCAGGGTCCGACGATTCATCACAACAAACCGGTTCTCCTTCCTTACATTCTACGATTTTGACAAACCCCTTGTGTCTCCTACTTACGGTACGCCCATACTCTCTCAACTCTCTAATACGCAAACGGGTGGTGTGAAAAGAGGTTTCTTTTAAAAGATCCTTTTTAGCCCAGGGGTATAAAGAACCATAATCCATTGGTGATATATCTAGAACACAAGCACAAAAACAAACAAAATGCAATTTCAGACCAGGCAGAGTAGGAGAACTGAAATAAGATACAGTTCATACAAGGCAAACGACGAAATTGGCACAAAGAAAAAATGAATTTCTCATGATGCAAATCAGAAGTATTCAATGATGTTTATCGAGAGAGTTAAACAGAATACTTGATGCGATGGTGGTGTGTGATGACGCAAGAGGAAGAAGAAAGCGTCGAGAAGAAGTGTTGAAAGCTGAAAAGGTTTTTGGAGTAGAAGGAAATGAAACAGTGTAACGGGAATGGAAGCTGGAGAAGGGGGTATATTCGAAAGGCGGAAGTTGAAACGGTAGGATTTCTCCACCGTTGATGCAAGCGCCACGTGTACGCTTTAGATTTAGTGTGGTGAGACGTCTCATCAGTAAACGCTTTGACAACCGCGCCTCATCATGTCAGTCGCCAAATGCTTGTAAGCCTCTTCGCCTTGTCGAGCTCGGCTCGAGCCTAGGAGGCTTGTGTACTGGCCAGGAGTGCTCGAGACCTCAGTCCAAGCCTTTAGGTATTGTCAACTCGGTGATGCGAATTATGCCTAGATCGGCCTAGGCTGGGTATGGGCCCAAAAGTGTGTTACGAGGTCAACCCGGTTATTCTAATAGGTTTATGTGAAAAAGATAATTAAAAGTAACATAAATCATGATTGAATTAATTAAATGCAAGGATAATTGAATTAGTTAAAGTATAAGATTAATGCATGCGATTAAGAATGGTGGTACCGAAAGTAATAGGTACACGGTGAAACAAATTATTGTTGAATAATATTGTTGAGATTATATTCTCATTGATGAAAATTGTTGAAGGATATCTATAAAAGGGGCTTGAGACCCCAATAAAGGTAAGTTTTTTCTGAGTCTGTCATTGATATACTTATAGTTTGAATACTCTCACTGACTTGATCATCGAAGTGTGATCAACAGGTAAAGTTCCCACTGTCCTTTTGGAACAGTATCTTGGAACACCAACTGGAGACCGGTCAGAAGCAGAGCTCTCCTATTCCATCCAACCAAGGTCAATTGGCAAGAACATTTGTAATGCTTTTTTTTTTTTCTTTGATCAGCAAAGAATAAAAATAATTAAAATGGGACATTTCAGGGATGTCCCAACCCGTATACATCAAATAGGTGCTCCTGATTTGGAAAAAAATATGTACCAACCATCACATTTAGAGCACCCAAAAAACTACTGAAAAAAACATAAACATAATCTATAGAGCTACTAAAAGAACACTTTCCAGCACAATGCTATTTAGCTAAACAAGTGACCACAAATGGATGTAGGTACCGCAGGTCACCACAAGCAGTTCCAAGATGCCAAAAGCAGAATGTGTTGATATTATGGCAGCAACATACCAACCCATAATTTGAACATCCAATCTTCACATTTAGGCATCTGAATTATATACTCATTTAGGCATGATATACACTACATTTATGATTCAGATTTGCATGTATTTGTAATGCTCTATTTCCATAAAAACAAATATCATTGTTTTATATTTTTTTATCCACATGTAATGGCAAGTGAGTAGATAAATGAGTACTATCATTTTAATGAATTACTTTTTTTCCTCTTAAGATCCAATTATTAAAAATTATAAATTCTAATTAAATAACAATTTTATCTAAATACACAACTAAGTAACAATTTAGTATAACCTATCTATCATTTATTTATATTATTATATTATAATTTTCAAGTGGTTATCAACTAATAAAATAATTTGATAATTAATGCAATCATTTTTTAATTATATTATAATAATATAAATGGATTATTGGTAATTTAAATAAAATTATAATGTGACTCTATATTTAAATAGTGTGTTAAATGATCACAAGTTAAAGAAATTTCTTTATATGATATGTTTGAATAGTGTACAATTTATCTTTACTAAATTTTTAAAAAAAAAATATTATTCTATTCGTAATTTTTGTATGATGTAGGACTTTTGTATAGCATTTATGGTAGATCTACCTACCTTTATTTCTGTAGAATGTGTAGGACCTAGACCTATCACCCATGGATATGTAGGACCTAAACTTATGTACATGTTACAATTACTGACCACACATGCTTTGCATTCCAAAGAGGGTAGTCTGAAGTATAAGGATAGGGTCCCTCCACCACAACACCATTTATTACTCCCATACTCACTACTTTGTGCCATTCCAAGGATCTTCTACTGTTCCAGCTTTTAATTACCCTAGCTTTGTAGGGCAAAGTTTTTATGACTTCCATTGCCACAGTGAAAAGAATAGAAGAGTTAAAAAAAAAACAGAAATAGTGGGAAAAGAAAATTATTTGATGGAGAAAAAGTATTTTATTGTAATACAATTTAATTTATTTATTTATTTCCTCACTCCATCTCTCATTTCCGATTTTAATAATAATCTTTTTTCAACTCTTTAATTTCTGCAAGTCATCTTCATCCTACAAAATCGTCAACTTAAACGGACGAGTCCACACCCAATAAGCAATAGTACACAACTAAAAAATAGAAACAAAAAATATAAAGTTTTAAGTTGAATTAAAATTGGTGAGACAAGTTGCGATTAATTCACAAATTTATACATAAAATTTGTTTAACCCATGGAATATAAAAAAATTATATAAAAAATTTATCAAAAAATTTAAACAAATACCCATGGTAGATTACGCCGGTCCACAACCTTTTCCTAAAATCCTTCTACTTCTAAGTAGTAATATTAAGACACTGCATGTGAAACTGACAAGGAAATAGAAGCTTATAGAATTTTCAGTTTTCAAGTTACAAAAACTGCAATCTGTTGATAAATTTCATTTCCTTTTTTAAAGAAATGATGGTGAAGGTAATATCTAAAAGCAATTTCCAATTTTCATACTTTCAGTGGGGGACCAATTTAAACCAGAATTGGTTGAAAAAGTCTTCCTCCATTAATGTTCTCTTATTCTGTACAGTTGAGGTCGGTGAGTATACTGGTCCACCTTGTCAATATGAATTTAAGATAAATATTAAAAAGTTAATAATTTCTTACATATGATAATTTACTATTGAATGACAATACAAAATTAATTTCATTCTTTAAGTCTTTAACTATACTTAGTCTGGTAAGTCTGAAATAGGATGGAGAAAAAAAGAGCAAAAGGTACAATTTAAATGTGTGGTGAGATAGAGGAAAACAAATTCCTTTTTTAATGATATTCCTTAAAACCTTATTTTTTTTAAATGTTAATTTAATTTTATATTTTTAATAACAACTTTATTAAGTTAATTTAGAAAAAAAAAATTTAATAAATTTATTTCTAAAATATTTATTTAATTCATATGTTATTTTAATAACTTTTTTTACTATTTGAACTAATGTTTTATTTGGATGGAATGTTGAGAAGAGAGAAGGTGAAAAGGATAAGAAAGCAAGTGAAAAAAATAAAAATAAGAAGATAATAAAAAAAGTTAAATTAAGAAAAATAAAATAAAAATGATTAAAATGTATAATTAATCTATTGTTTATTTTATAATTAGTTATTATTATTTTGATTGAAAAAATGAAAAGAAATATTTATAATTGTTGTTGTTGATAAAAAGAGTTCTTATAATCATTATGTGGTACCATAATTATTGTGAGATTAGTTTGTACTTGAATTATCATAAAAAAATACAATATAATTAATTATAATATACAAATTTTCTGCGAAGAAAATTAATCCTACAGATTCACCATCTTGTTTCCAGATCCAAAGAAAGGCTTAGGTCATACCAAAAGCTCGTAGTAGAAGGCTAAGAGGTAAGAGTATACTTAAACTCATTCTTTTTGTTTCAGAAAAAAAAAATCAATGTCTAGAGTTCAAGTTCTCAAAGATAATATCATTACGATGAGATATTATATTCTCTTTAAACCTTAATACTTTTGTCATATCTTTGTCGTTGAAAGACACTTTATGAATTAATAGACGGAGGAGTATGTAATATATCTTTTGATTTTAAGTATTATACTACAAATCAAACATAATTTCATCATTATCTTATATGAGCCAAAATGACAAATTGAGGCAATTTTAGAGTTTGTCAATTTACCGACCAGTCCTCGGACGTCGTTAACTGCTAGTAGACGTGGGGCCACGTAAGTTGGGTCTTACGAGAGGCATGAACCAGTATCTTGCAGACAGCACGCCTAGGGTGTCGAGGAGTGGTCAGGCCTCGGTTCGTAAGTTGGGTCCCATAAGTGGTACGTCCAGAGTGTCTCGCAGATGGTACGCCCAACACGAGTAACATGAGTAAAGAGCCCCTGGAAAAGCCAAGACCCGCGAGGGTTACGTTCCAGGGGCAAGCTGCATGCATGGCACATGAACAACTAGGGCACTCCCAGGACGGATGGCCCCAGAGATTAGGTGCACAAGTTGGTACCCAGGTGGTCATCCCGTCAGAGGTTGCACTCTAGTAAGGGAGTCTTACGTGCTAGATTGCCCTAAGAGTGGGTGATAGCAGCGCTAAGGCACACCCTCAGTAACCCTAATTGCGGTTAGCGGAAACAGCGGAAATCCTAGAGTATATAAAGGGTAGAATCAAACCTAATAAGGTACGCAAGTTTTACGCAACACTTACGCGAATACACAGACAATTTACACAGAGAGTTTTTGACAGCTAAGTTTCGGTATTTCCTAGCCCAGTACTGACTTGAGCGTTGAAGTGCAAACGACCTCTAGGATGCCCTTTGTCTTTGCATTTTCAGGTGTTTGATTGGAGAAAGGCACGACGAAGGTAGAGATAATTGGGCGTGTGGTCGTCGTAGACATACGAAGACAATCGAGTCAACCGGCAAGAACAGTCAATATCAAACTAAACTACTTATATAATACTCAAACTTAGTTTTTCAACAAGTTCTCAACGTCAACATCTCACGTTCAAATTGAGTTATTCACTTAATTTTGATCTCCCAAACTTAATTTTATAACCATGTCAATTGTATACATTATTTTCAACTTAGAAATTATAACATTCCAAATATTTCAAAGATATTTTCTATTTAATTAGAAACTGAGTGATTTTTTTTATGCCTAAATATTTCTTATAGAGAACATTAATTATAACTCAATCTCATAAACACATATATTTGTCAAGATATAACATTTTACATCTTTTTAATTATTCAAAGTATATAAAAAAAAAATATGTATGTCATGTAATATTTCCTAATAATGAGTTTTATATCAGAATAGGGATTATATACATATTTAATGACAAATAAGGATATTAAAACTAAGTTATTCACAAAGTTAAAATCTTAGATCTTTTGAAACTTTCTGGTTCCTACTAACTGGGTTCATCTTTTACTCATACCATAGACAAATGAAAGTGATCCTGCCGACAACTCGAGCGTGGATGAATTGCCTTGTCGCTTGCTTGACCCGCCTCTGGTAACTGTGTTATCTGCGAGAGTACTCTTAGGACCTTCGCTGGAAACTTCGAATGCAACCTGCAAAATACACAGACGGCGCCTCTAGCGGCCGTTTGCACTACGCTCAAGTTAGATCCCAGAATCACTAGAAAATTATGTGTGTAAAAACAGTGTGTGTGTATTTCTCTCTGATTCTCTTTTTATTCCCCTCTGTGTCTGTGCCTAACAGAATTCTGCTGCGCTGCTCTCTGCGTGTGTCAGAATTCTGTTATGCTTTTGTACGAAAACGTACCACAGTCAGGGTCGTGGGTGTCTGGGTTTTCTGTCTG
>Ga0123342_1004698_pt1 | contig 20560 bp, 13 predicted proteins | sample Turbeawhitnodule_FD_89960 | JGI IMG/M metagenome (GOLD analysis project Ga0123342, IMG submission 89960) | Root nodule microbial communities of legume samples collected from Mexico - Turtle bean Mexico white nodule | ecosystem: Host-associated > Plants > Roots > Nodule | place: Mexico: Nepantla...
ATATTATATAAAAAATTTTAAAAAAGATATATTTTATATATATAAAAATATATCTCTCTCTTTATTAAAAATAATATATATATATATATATATATATATATATATATATATATATATATATATATATATATATATATAAGTAGGGATTCACATGCTCAGAATAAATGGAATTACTTACTCTTAATCTTAACATTCTATTTTGTTTTAAATTAACTGTTCAGATTAACTGAATAATAGATGCATTAAATTCTTTAAAGAAATCATTAATATCTTTTTTTGTAAATTCTCTCTCTTTCTTCAAATATTTCTTATTAAAAAGATGGTCACTCCATACAAACAAATATTTTTATAAGAGAGCTTACTTTATTTTATAAATACATATATATATATATATATTAAATTTAATTACATTATAACTATTTTAAATTTAATTATAATAATATTTCAATTAACTATATTTGGATATACCTATTTATAACATTAAAATTATAACAGATACTGTTTATAATAATCAAATATCACACTATGAGTTTATTAAAATTATTAACTTTTGTAATATTTATTTATATTTAATTAAATTTTCTAATAATCCAAAATTTAATCTTTTTTAATATAATTTTTAATTCTTTCAAGTATAATTAATTTTTATAGATAGCTATATAATAAATAGTAAAACATATATTTATATCATTATTTTTTAAATGCCTAATTTTAATTTCTATGCAACATGTATTCTTAATAATATAACTATATTTTTTTAAATGTAATTTTAACCAAAATATAATTTTTTAATATTTTTTTTATACCATAAAAAATTATAATAGATAATTGTTTAATTTTTATTTATTCTAGTTAAATAGGAATATGTTTAATTTTTCATTTATTTTAATTGAAAATATAAGGTATTATTATTTTATTGATATTTTTAATAATTAATAAATATAATATTTTTATTTATAATTTTTTGTAAAAGATTATTATACTTGTAAAATAATTAAATACACAATTTATATAAATGTATGTTTCATTATTTATTATATTCTATCTAAAAATATTAATTAATGTTTTAAAGAGTTAAGGTTTAGCTTATTAAAAAAAACAATTAAAACGTAAATTAATATTACATACCTTAACAATTTTAATAAACTGATAATATTATATTAAACTTTCATATTTAATTTAATTATTGTAAATCCACTAATTATAATGTTATTATAGTTAAATTTTAAAATAATTATAATGTAACTATATTTAATAAAAATGTAAGTGTATAAGAAAAAGGAAGGTCTTTTTAAAAAATGAATCTTTGTCTAAAGTGTAAATTTTTTATCAAGAAACATTTTTATAATATTCTCTTCATTATAATGAAATAATTATTTCATTGATAAATACATATTAATGAAGAATAAAGAGAATATTATAACAAATACATTGCATAAAGATACTGATATTTTCTTTTAATAGAGAATTAAAAGTGTATATTACCAACTTAATTTGACCTAATAAAATAGAATCTTATACTCATATAATTGTACACACAAAATTGTAAATATAAAACAAAGATTGATCATCATTATTATTTCTGCTTTTTTTATAGGTGAAGTGATATTGTTTATGTTTAATTATTATTTATATGTTGTAAGATTTCTTAGTAGAGTAGGAAATACACTATTCATTTGTTTTCTGTAATCGAAATGATGATATTTTAATGGTGATCATTTAAAGACTATAACACTTATAACGTGTGTGCGGTACTAGTTGTTTATGGTGACTTCAAAAATATTTTGGTCCACCATCATGGACAACTATCAACTCTTGTAATTAGAATGTCTCGCAAAGGATGAAAATGCAATTTGAAGAGAATCTGGATAAAAAAACTCGAGAATCCTTGTAGTGAAAGTTCAATGAGAAGTTAAAGTTCCTTCATCATTAACAATAGACTCGAGGAACACCTACATTTCCCGAGGTTGTTTGAGTGAGCACGAAAGGGATTTGTGTTGCTACTATTGTAAATTCCTTGTGGATCATGTTCACACTGATGTATCAAACCAATGTGAGTTATATGTTGAATATAATCATTCTTGTTTATTCGCATTTGGACAAAAAAGGAAAAATTAATAATCTATGGTGTCTCTCTACAATCCAACTGAGTGGTATCTCTACAATCCAACTGAGTGGTAGTGGTGGTTGATGAAGTAGGAGATGTTGTTTCTCAAGTGACTTTATCCAACACAAAGGTCCAATTGGTGGGAGAGACTTTAGACGTGTTTTTGGCATGACCTACATTTATTGTCAAGTCAGTATCATTACGACCACATGTATTATATTATGTTTTTTATATTTACTTGTTACTGATACGATGTTGGTCAATATTGAAGTAATATTTTGTCTTTGTTTATGATCATATTTGACATGATAAGCAGGTCATGGTAGCACCATCTACTGATGATGATTACATGGTAAAAGTTGAAGATTATTCAATATCTCAACTTTTAACCATACTACCGAGGTTGAGGAGGAAACCACTACAACTACATTGGAACAACATAGTATTTGACATCAATAATATTGTTTTTCCTTTTATTAGAGGTTGTTGGGGGAAATATTCATATTAAACATTTTAGTGATACAACTAAGGGTCATATAAGTAATTTAATGTTGTTTATGTTTTTCATATTATAATAATTACATTTAACTTAAATTCATTGTGTTAGGTATATGGATAATTAAGCGTGGACCAAGACAAATAAGAAATATATGGATTTCTTAAGCCTCAATACATCAAAAAATATGGAAACACAAAAATTTAGATCCAACAATACATGCAAACATGATTAAGAGTGTGTTTAGATTGGAGAGGAGATTTGAAGGTGTGGATTTAGAGTGATTTGAGAGGAGAGTGAGGTTGTTTGGATTGGGGTATGTTAAAGTAAATTTGTGAGGAAAGTTTATTGAAGTTTGGAAGTGATGTGATGTTGTGAAAGATTTTTAAATTTTTTAAAATGTATACAAATTTAAGAAATTAATACAAAAGAATTTATAAATATAGATTAGAATTAAAATAAATTCAAAATTAAAAAATTAATATTAAATATTAATAAAATACGTATTAATAATTAAAATTAATTTTTTATTTATTTTATTATAATATGAAAGTTAATACTAATAATTAATAAATAAATTATAAAGGTTAAATATATATATTAAAATTTAATTTATATATAATCAGTATATATTTTATTAACTTTTATAAAAAATAATATATAATTCTCTTTCTCTGCAATTCATGAGAGAAAAGAAAATTTTGAACAAAAATATCTTATCGTTTTTCATGTTTTTATCCTCGTTTTTCCAACTTTCATTCGTCTCTTTCTTTCTTTGCTTTTCCGCGTTTGGATACAAACAAGCCCTAAGTGACTTTTACAAACACATTTATTTGCCTCTATATATTGAAGTTTAGTATTTATTTTTTACTTTAGACAACATAAAACTAGATCACACTTATATAACCGTTTCCTACATATAGAAAATTCAACAATTTTACTAGTGTGGTTGAAGGATTTCCAAATACCACGTTTGTAAAATTATTGATTATTTATACCACATTTTTTAAGTGTTGTGGATTAAACAATAACAATGTGACTTAAAAGTGGTCACACACATATAAATATGACCTAAAAGTGGAAAAAGACATTACTTTTGTAATTATGGCATATAAATCATTATATTTTTTTTAAAAATAACCCACATTAAAAAAGTATGACCTTAAATAATAAAATGTATGACCCTAAACATTTTAAATCGTATTTAATTAAAGTTCCCTTTAATATAGAGAATGATTATTAAAACATGGTTACTTTTTAAAAATTGTGGATATTTTAAATCACATTTAATTAATCAATTGGTAAAATTAAAAAAAAAACTTAAAAAAATAAAAAATAAAAAAATGCTTTCAGATTTCAAATATACAATACCTTTTTACTTTTTCCATTCTCCAACATGTTCTCAAATCTAAGTAGTTTTTACTAGTTTACAAATTGAAATTCAAAACATTATAAAATAAAAATCCAAAATATTATTATTATTATTAATATTACATGAAATCAAAATCAATTTTATTAAAAGAAAGTCCAAAATTTAAATTGAATCATACTATGACGTAAATATACATCAGACTTATGAAAGAAATTGAAGTCGAACAGTGCATGGTCCAACGTAAATATTGAACTTTTTAATTTATTTTTTTATTACAACTTTACATCAAACCATGTTCTAATCTAATCTAAAATATAAGTTTTGATGTCAAAGATTTACTTTAAATTACTTTACCTTTATTCACATGAGATTGTTAAGAGAGGTAAATCTCTAAAATAAAAATAAAAAAACATAAAATATCTCTATTACACTAATTTTAAGATTGAAAGTAAGTCATCTAACTTGTTTTTGAAGTAAGGTGAATCTCTCTTTAAATATTATCATCAAACAATCAAACCCTCTGTGTAAATATATTTGAATAAACAATGGGGAGAATGAAAACTTATTCTCATAATTATATATTTCTGTATTTTTTTTCTTATGTGTATTTCATACACTACACTCTCATCAATAATGTTTTTATATATCAACGCTATAAAACTACTGTTTTTTTTTTTATCTTAATCAAACTAAAATCCTTGTTTATACCTCTACGTTAAATTTTAATAATTTCTATTAAAAACATCAATAATTATAAGCAACCATGTATTTCAATATAAATTAAAAATATAATTTATGTATTTATATTTTTTATTTATTATAATATTCAATTAATATAAAAGAAATATATATCTTACATAATGTATATGAATGTCCAAAAGTGTCTTGCTTTCTGACTTACGTTGTTACTCTATGTCCTGAATTTATTATAACAAAAAAGTATTAATTAAATATAGAAAAGAAAAGAAAAGAAAACTGATGCATGACATGGGTATCTTAACTAAATAAAGATTTAAACCGAAAGAGCGAAGCGAGTGAAGATGAAGTTGAAATGAACGCAGTTGAGAAAATGCCAAAGAAGTCATTTTCAAAAGCGATTCTCTAAATATTAATTGAAACTTTTGTAGGGATTTGCGAGCCATTGTTAAACCATTGCATGAGGGTAAGCACGTTCCTACCAACGTGGAGTTGGTCCTAACCACATAATTTGCATTTGCTCCTCTCTGTAGTGCCCAAAATAAGTTGAAAGTGAAAGAAGTGAAAGCGCGTCAAAATTACCCGAGTTCGACCAATAAGATCAAAAGGGTTAGACCAAAAACTTTTTCAATAAAAAAAGGCCACTTTAGATTCATTAAATTTGGTATACACAATTAATTAAATAAACCAAGCCTCTAATTTTTAAACTCAAATTACGCTTTATTTAATACGATTTTTTTAACTCTAATTTTGTCTATGTAAATTAAAATAATAATTATAAATAAGTCTCAATAACTATAATTTGAAAATTTGCCGATATATTAGTAGGAATTATATTTAACATGTTGGGAAGTGGCATGTATATAGTTTGTCTTTGCTTAATGTTATATCGTAGGTTAATTTATATTAGAAGTAGTAAAATGGTTCAATTTATTGTGGCTTGTCTTTGAATTAATCTTAAATATAAAAATTGAATTTAATTGAGCATATTTTTTAATCCAACTTACTTTAAAGGGAATCATCAAGATAAATTGAGTTATTGTAGAGATTGAGAAAGGTTCTCAAAATGAAGTCTCATTCCTCTTAGATTTTGATTAGAGGTTTTGTTTACGAGTTTATACCAAATTAATTTAAATTATTATTCTTTAATTCTTTGATATATTTTATAAGATTAAAATCATGACAAAATTTGAAATTAAAAACATATAATCCTTCAAATACGATCATTATATATCATGAATTCGTCTATCAAAATTAAAAAAAATAATATTCAAACGCATTGTGATAATTATTAATCAGTATATGGAAGCATAAAGACACTTAAAATATCAAAAACTTTTTTCATCCACCACGATATCTGTGGGTGATGTTAACGAAAGCCCACATGGGACAGAAGGTGAACAACTTAACTAATAATATAATAGTAATTATTTTTTATACTATGGAGCGGAAAATTAAGCAACATGCACATATGCCACGTACTATTTTGAAAATTCAAGTGATATATCGAAGTAGATTTCATGTACTATCAAGTAATTATAAATAACGTTTAATTTTTCTTAAACAAATTCATGAATATTAATATTAGACTATGTCAAACATAGGGTTAATTTTAAAAATAACAAAAAAATGCTCTTATAGATGACGGTAGATAAAATTCACCATTAGCAGAAAATAAATGTGCTGACAACTAACGAATTCGTGTTTTTCCACCTGCTTGTTATGGGAAGAAGGTAACTATCATGATATTCATAACTTCTCCCTAATATCACAAATAGATTTAACCGAGTAAGACCTTTTAAACATGAAATGAAGAGAAATAATCAAATTATTTATAGTGTTATATGCTTTCTTTCTCTTTTTTATTTTTTATTTTTTTGATTTGTGATTAAGAGCCTTATTTTTTCATGTTAATGTTCAATCATTTCTAGCATTATATGATTGTTATAAGTAATGAAGACCGGGTATGTGTTTTTTAATTTCAAATTGGATCGTAGGTCATTTTTTTAGATTATTTTTTGTGTTTCATCATAAATGATATAATTTACATATAAACTAAAAATATAACGCGTTTAGTAATAGTAAGTCTCTTTCCATTATTTATTAGTTTTGGTGTATTTATTTTTGATATGCAAATTTTGCGTACGACTTGTATATACTAAATGAAAGAGTATATATATTGGAGTAAAAAAAGATGTTAATTTTGTGGATAAGATTTTGTATAGATTAGGGAGATATTATTAGGAGGTTGAAATTGAGAGGAAAGTGTGGGGGTGGTTGGTTAGGAAGAGGAAGAGAAAGAGTGTAGAGAGAAGATGATAGTTGATTCAGATTCACATTAACCTTCACAGTTGAAACCCACCCACCACGACCAGCAGAAGCACAGCACCACAGCACCACTATCTTTTCATTAATTCATCGATTCCCCCGGTTAGAAGGCGAATAGGAACATAAAGACAAAGCCAGAAGGATGAGGACAAAAGTGTCCATCACATAAAAGAATCGAAACGCATTCATTTCTCTCTTTGTCGTCTTCGAAAACCATCAAAAGCAGGTGCACCCCCCTAACCTTAACCTTACTTCACCTGCCCCATTACCCCATCCTTTCCCACTAAATCCCAACTCTCTCAATTCCGTTACCGTTATCTTCTCACCCCTTTTATTTATTTATTCTCCCTCTCTAGCACCCCTTTCCTCTTCCTTCATCAAGCGCCTAACTTTCTGTCACCGCCACAGACAAACCGCAAACCCTCTTTCCCTTTCACACCGATGAAGCGTCCACTTCCCTCCGCCACCTCCCGCCAGGAGGAGACCAAGATGAAGAAGGCCAAGGCGGTGCTACTTGAGGAGGAGGACGTGGTGGAGCGCGTGGAGGGGTTGGGGCGTTTCGACGACAACCTGCTGTTCGAGGTGTTGAAGCACGTGGACGCGCGTACGCTGGCGATGGCGGGGTGTGTGAACAAGCAGTGGCACAAGACGGCGCAGGACGAGAGGCTCTGGGAACTGATCTGCACGAAGCAGTGGGCCAACACTGGATGCGGGGAGCAACAGCTGCGATCGGTGGTCCTTGCCCTCGGTGGCTTCCGCCGCCTTCACGCGCTTTTTCTCTTCCCTCTCTCCAAGCCTCAGACATCATCCTCCTCGTCCTCCTCCTCCTCCTCGCCGTGGGGCCCTACCATCCCCCAGGTCATTCGATCGAAGCCTCTGCGTTTGGGGAAGGACGAGGTTCACCTCTCTCTTTCACTTCTCTCCATTCGCTACTACGAGAAGATGAATTTCAATAACCGAACCAGATGATTGCTCATTATTCCATTATCCATAATCCATAATCCATTCGACGTGTTGTTTTTTCTAAACCTAATTTCGGCTTTCGACCCTTTTTTTTTATTTGGTGCGATTTTTAGATTTCTGTTGCCAGATCTGCTTTTAATTCAGGCAATTAGTCTAAGCTGGATGTGTTTTGTAACCTGTATGTATGTACTTTGATTCCATTAATAATATTATATATATATATATATATATATATATATATATATATATATATATGAATATTAGTATGTATGTGTATCTCCGAAGTGTTATCATTACGATGATGTTTTAAAGTTCTTGTTTTGGGGGTTGGAAGAATAGATTAGGGTTTGGATCTGAGGGGAAAGAGGGGGATTTGGGAGTGTACGGAATAAGAAATTGGGTGTGGTGGGGTGGAATTGCCGAAAGGAGTGGAAGGAGGAGTGATTGGCGGTCCTGAGGGTGTTTTTTCCGAATAGGCACAAGGAGACAGAGGCTGAGGTCTTCTTGTTCTGTAATAAATGTCTGCTACTGCCTATGTTTTCTGGCTCTTACTTCGGCCCAATGGGTAAATGACACACGAATGAGTTTGCACTTCTATTGCTTCTGCAAAAGCCAAAATTTTCTTGAGGGACGATATTTGTCGCTACGGGGATCCCTATTATTTGTTTCCCCCACTGTATTTTTTCATGCTGTACCAATATTGTAGTATTAGATCACTGAACTGAACACGGACAGACTCTCTTGGACGAATATATTGTTTTTTCCTCCACTTTTACCTTTGCTTTTTTCATTCTTACAAGGACGTTTAAGTTACACTCTTTACGAAAACTTTTCCACTAAACAAGTGAATTAGATTCGGAATTTGGGAAGGTCAAGAATCTAAATCATGAAACCGGTTTTGTTGGAGGAGTGCTACAATTTGGTCAACTAGGTAATATTACTATCCAGGAACAACCATGTTCCTTTCTCATTAGGCATTAGCAACACAATCATTCCGTGTCCTAACAGGCTCACATAGATATTTTTCCTAAAATTTAAAGCGGTAATGATGATCTTTTACGATGATATGATGGAAAAACTATGAAAGAGTAAAAGGAAAATTGGTTTAATGTTGGCTCAAACATCGTTTAGATTGTATTGTTGAAAAAAACCGAACGCACTTCGCAATTGAAATTGGAAATAGTAGATGAAAAAACAAATGACTCTGTTAACCGACACCAGCTTTCAGAAGCAGCCTGAAAGTCACCCAACAGCGTGCGGGACTTGCTTACTTTGCACTCAGTTTTCATGAAGAAAGACCCAAGTAATGACTTCCATGTGGTGAACCCGGGAATGCGAACATGGGAACTTGCTCCAACAAGAAAGAAACAACGGATTACCCACACCTTCTCCACAGATTCATGACTTTATTTTGGGAGATGTTATTTTTTCAACATATAAACTATTTTTCAGTTATCAAATTATGTTTCACTCACTTTTTCTTATGTCCCAGTAATTGTTAATTAGTTTAAATATAAAATTAACTGATGCAAATAACTTAATATTCATCTTGTAACCGAAAGTATAAGTATGTGTTTAATAAATATTAAGTACAAAAAGAAAAAATTCAAATAGGTTTTGATTTCAATAAGAGAGCATTATAAATAGATGATCAAACCAAGAGATAAGTAGAGTGATTTTATCTGATAACTATCTAAAACTGATTCTGACTTTAACATCAAACGTCTTGTAAAACTGAGAATCAAGAAATACAGTTGACCAAGTCCAAACTGAAAGCTCAGACCGAAAGTTCAAATCGAAAGCCATAAATAAGATTAGCAAATTCATGAAAAAAAAAGTTTATTTTTAAACCTTTGGAATAACACATCTCATTCTAAATCGGACGACATTCACATATTAACTATATATCTTAAAAACTAATATTACCAATTTTTACATCTTTTCTCTTTCATAACATAAGTGTATAATTTTTGTTATATTAAAACAAATTATTCAAATTATCTAAAAATTATACCTTCTGAATTATATATTTCAATAAAACTATGCTCTAAAACAAATATTCATGGAAGTGATTATTGACAGTTGTTTTAAGATTTGATTGTACTGGAATTGTAGTTTATTTATTTTCATTAAATCATTATAGTAAAATTATATTGTAATGTTTAAGTATAAGATTATGTAATTTATTAATAAATTAAAGTTGAAATTATGAATATGAATAATGGTTATATAAAAATAAAATAAAATTTATGATAGATCTTTTTATTTAATAATTTTTTATTGTAAAATTATTGATAATTTTATATTAATTTTAAAAACTATTTCTTATTACAAAAATCATAGATATTATCCAATCAAATCATAGATATTATCCAATCAATTCATAAAATAATATTTTGATTAAGACTTTATTAAGTTAAAATTAAATCACAGATTTATGTTTTTTTTCAAATGGTTTTTTAATAAAATTTTGAACTAAATCAGACCGCAAGTACCCTTTACATGATATTTTTTTTATTTTGTATTATTATAATAAAATTTCTTATAATGTTTTTCGTCCAATATAAAATTTGATTTTATTAGTATAAAAATAATTGAAACAAGTAAGTGTAAAATAATAATTATTATTTTTTGAAACTTGTTGTTTTTTTTTATTACAGAAGTCTATTATAACTATTTTCAATAGTTGATAAAGTGAAATATTAAAAAATAATTTCTTATATTTTTATACTACAAGTATTTAAATAATCTAAAGTTTAAATTAAAAACGAAAATGAAATTGGTGTTATAGTACATTGAGAAAAACGTATTTTATTCATTAAAATATTATCACATGCTGTTTTTTTTAAAAGAGTTTATGGAAAAGACTAAAAACATGTTTGCATTTGAGTTACGTTAAACAACGTAACTGAATCCTTTTCAAAAGCACAACATTGTTGTTTGTTTAGAAAACTTCAGTTACTATGAACTAGTTTAATCTTTAATCATATTTTAATTTCATCTGGCCATATGCAATACATTTTATTAATATACAAATTATTAAAGTAAAATTTTTAAATTTGGATGAAATAATAACACCAACCATATATATATATATTTGTCTTAAAATAGATCGTTTCAAATTATAGATACAAAGATAAAAACAAGCTTAAATTTAAAGTTATAAAACATATTTAAACCAAGTTACTATAAAAAAAAATACCTTAAATGTGTAGATTTTATTAAATGAGTTAATGTGTGTGCGGAAGTTGTTAACAGCTGAAGGTAAAATGTTTTTATAAAAAAAATTGCTAATGAGAATATATGAATTGATAGCAACAAAAGATAAAATATGTGGGGCTTCATAAATGGGAGAGAATGCATTTAAATCAAATTGTGATTAATTTTAGGTTAACAACGGTAAAAATTGAATTTATTTGGATTGAGATAAAGTGTGGCGTAGTTGACCCAATAGAAAGAAAATATATCGGTTGGTTTTGGGTTTGGGTTTGGGTTTAAGGAGGGGAAAGAAAGTAAGAAATTGATTCTTTTTTCTTTGGGAAGGGAAGAAGAGAGAAAGAAAAGCATTGAATCTGATCGAAAGAGGAAGTAATGAAAATGGGGATTTCCAAGACAAGCACTGAGGTTACCGACAATAGCGATAGCAGCAATAGCGATAGCAGCAATAGCAATAGCAACAGCAGCCATAGCAATAGCAGCAGCAGCACTCAGACTGAAACTGACAACCATATCTCCCTTCCTGCTCCCTACGCCGAAGGAGAGAAGCTCTTAGCCACTCACTCTAATTATCTTTATATAGCCAAGGTTTCCTTCTTCTTTTTCTCTTTTACCCCAAATTCCAAAAGTATCATTCTTGAAACCCAAGTCTTTGCCTTGTTTAAAAGGTTAGGCAAGTTGAGTACAACAACACTGAAGGATGGCAGTTCCTCGTTCACTATCTCGTAATCTTCTCAATGTTTCTCTCTCTTTACTCTTCCCTTTACATTTTCTCAATCTTATTTCTTCTCTTCTCTTAAATTGTATTTCTTTTCTTTTTTATTTTCAGGGTTGGAAGAAAAGGTGAGCGTGAATATATATTGTCTTGTTCAACGTTCTATTGGGGGGTTCTGGCTTGGTTCTCAAGTGTTTATTTTTTGCTGCAGTTGGGATGAATGGGTTGGAATGGATCGTTTGATGAAGCACACCGAGGAAAATATGCGCAAAAAACATGCCCTTGATGAGAAGCATGGCATTGATAAGAATCCGAAAGCCCCACGTGGTCCTCTGGCTAAATCCAAGAGTACTAACGGTCAGACAGTTCTCTTCTGCTCTTTTATTGCTTCAATCCCAATGACTTCCTGTGTTTCTTGTCTCTAGTGGAGGTTGCGACTGTGTGAAAGTCAACTTAATTAGAGACATAACACTATAATTAGATTATGCATGTGCTGTCTCAGCAGGAGAGTGCAGAGGTTGATGTTGTCTGACTTGCCATTTAGGAATCCTACCAAAAGGTTCATCATAGTTTTCTTGGTGCAGTATGAGTTGCAGGTTACTCAATGTCTTTTGTGTATGCCGAGGGAGAAATTATTTGGTTGTTTGGAACACCACTTGTTCATGGTACCAACTGATGTCTGTGTATACATTCAATTTTTATAATTTATGAGAAAGAATTAATAACACTTGATTATGTATCTTGTAAAGATTAACGGGAACTTCAGTAGTCTAGAACCACCAACTAATTTCTCTAACTGGGATGAGGCTGATGATGAGGATTTTTCGAGTTTATGCATTTTTTTTGTAGGATTAGAAGCGAAGTAGTTCTTGAATGATGCTCTCTAATTCGTTTCTACAGAGGCATTTCTATACACAATAATCAATATGCATGGTAAGAAAGAGTTTGTTGAGGACCTTCACCATGTTCAGGAATTGGGAGCCTCTCATGTTTGGGCCTGTGGGGAATTGGGGATTAATTGACATTACTTGATGGTTACATGAGCAGTTGGGGGTTGTCATCAAACTGGTTGTTCTTTTCTCAATCTATATACATAATTACACCCACATATAAGTTAACTTTTTATAGTATCCTAGTTGAACCAAAAAGATTTCTGCAATGAGGAAAATATTATTTCCCTTTGACTTTTTTTAATGTCAGTATATTGGTTAAGGTAGTTTAGACACATACAAAGAGGGCCACGAGAGATACTGGTGAGAAAAGTTGATTGTATGATTTGTGGTCCTGTGAAGAGGAAAGAGATACCAAGGACATGGAGGAAGTCTTCCAGTGGAATCTCATGATAAGTAATATATTGAATGACATCGTATGATTCATTTAGTCAATCTCATGTTAGAGATATAAGGCTTTGTTGTTTTGAATTAGTCACTATACCCAATAAAGGTGAGTTAATAAGGGCATAGAAGAGCGATGAGCTTATTTCTTATGGATCACACCATACTGAAAATAATATTGGGAGAACCACGCCACAAAAGCTAACTGTTGTAGTTGGAGAGCTCAAGACCTTGTAAACCCCACTTTAGAATCCCATACTTTCAATTGAGTCTCAAGTTCCATACCTATATCCTAACACTTAGACTCTTTACTTTCACTAATTACAATAAATAATTTTAGGCCCTTTTTCAATAAACTACTACAAGCAACATCCAAGCAGTCTATGTCTAAGAATTTGTGAAAAGTAATTCTCTTGAATTTTCATTAATAGTTACCACTGCCACTTTATTTGGTGGGGTGATCTCCAAAATAACACAATTTATTACCCGTCTAATTAGGTAATATGTAAAATGTAATGACTTATCTTTAACAATATTGCATTCCATGAGGAATTTGTAAGCAAATATTGGGGCCAATGACAACAAATCATTGTGCTTGTTTGGACCATCACACAGACAACTCAACATAGATCTGGCCATGTGCAACGCCTCGTGTCTGTGTTAAGATCTTCTCTTTACTTAAAAGTTGGTTGTCATTTGATGTAATACTCATTGCATTCCTTGTTTGCATTTAGTTATTATTGTAGTTTATGCTGTAAATTAAAAGGACTTTTATGGTTTGTGACCTGATGCAATATGTAAAATTAAACTTTTACTTAGTCTGTGTTCCTAATACTTCTGAGATGTTTCGGGAAAAGAAAATGCAGTTTCAAGAGGCAGGAAGCGACGGAATGAATCTGTCATCAAGGTACTCTCCCATTGTAAATTTTAATTTATAAAGTTTACGTAACTCTTCAACATCAATGCAAATTGTTAGTCAGATTAGTTGGAATTCGTGTGTTATTCATTGCAAACCTTTTTTATTGATGTTTTGTCCCGTGAGGAGGTAAGGCGATGATTCTCCACAATTATTTTTTCCTAGAAGTATCAGTTTAGTTGATTTTATTGCTTGATTATTTGTAGCTAAAACCTGCTCTTGATCCTGACAAGCTTGTCAGCATTCAAATTCCTCCAACACTGAAGAAACAATTAGTTGATGATAGCGAGTTTATTACCCATCTCGGCAAGGTAGCGAGATCATCTTGAATATATTAATATAATTTATGACGATTACTGAGTGCTTCATTTTCTCTAGGAGCAAGTGGATATGCATATTTAGTTTGTTAATAGTTGCAGAACACAGTTTTATTTTCGAGAAGTCAATTTCAAATTGTTGAATGTATGTTTTTTCCTATGCAGCTCGTTAAACTTCCTCGTTCTCCTAATGTGAAAGACATATTGAAAAATTATTTTGATTACAGATTGAAGAAATGTGGCTCGTAAGTTTATGCTGACACACCCCTCCATTCTTTAAGCTTGATGTAGAAATATCTTTTTTCTATTTTGGGAAGTGAAGTGTGTGCAAAATTATTTCAAACAGTTAACAAGTTTGAACGGAAACCTGGAGCCAGCAATATTTTAAGTTACTATTATTTAGAATAAACCCCCTGCCTCATAGCCTATTCACTAATCATTTACACTTATTTTTAAGTATTCTTTTGGAATACAATTTTGATTTTTGGGCCGGTCAATGCATATTGAAGTGGAAGGTTTCAGTTTGATTAGTCTGTGGGCAATCTGCTTCTTAAGCACTGTAATTTTTTAGCTTCTTGAATTTCATTACTACTCCAGCTCTCTGTTTTTTTGTACAACTACAATCTATATATTTTACTCACTGTTCTTATCGCTACTATTTGAAATAGGATGGCTGATTCAGTTGAAGAAATCATGAAAGGATTGTGTAGTTACTTTGATAAAGCACTGCCAGTGATGCTGTTGTACAAGACCGAGCGCCAACAGTACCAAGAAGCTTGTCCAGCCAATGTCTTTCCTTCTGCTATATATGGGGCCGAGCATTTGTTACGCCTCTTTGGTATGCTCGATTGTCTGCCACCAGACAAACTTACTATATGACGGGTTTCAAGTTTAGCTTATTGTTTCATCAAGTTGTAATGGAAATACAGACGGTGATGTGGTTATTCTGCTCTGAGTGGACAGCAAAATGCTGCCCGTTTTGGTTCAGCCTTACACAAGTTTATTTCTATGTGCTTATGTTTCTGTCAAACCTGCATCTTGTAGATCTTTATTATGTTTATTGTTGTTGTTGTTATTATTATTATTATGCTTAACGATTCTAATTATTGGTGCCTCATTTTTTCTGAAATTGAATTTTGAAGTTAAGTTGCCCGAGTTATTGTTCCACGCTAGCATTGAAGAGGAGACGTTGATAGGGCTTCAGGCACAATTACTTGACTTTCTCAGGTTCCAATGTTCTTACCTAATATATTTAAACGAGAAAATAACTCCGTTGACTGAGTTGACATCTTACTAACAAATTTTAATGCATAAGTATCCACTTTATGTTTGCAGGTTCTTGCAAAAAAACCAGAGCACATTTTTCCTTTCTACTTATCATGTTGCTGAAGATATTAAGATCAGCTCCAACAAATAAGGTGATTAGGCTTGTCGGCAGCAATTGATTTTGCTTTGTACATAGTTTCACAGAGTTGCTGCTGGTATAGAATGTTTCTGACAATTGCACTTTGCCTTTATTTCTACCAATATGATGTGAAATTTGATTTGGTAAGTATAAACCTTGTTTTGGGAAATCGTGTTGTCAGAGGGTACGGAGGGTGTACTAATCGTGGAAGGAAAATGCTAACTGATCCTTAATTTTAAACACCAGTTGATTTTCTGAGTTTTGTTTCAGATTTTAATGTTTTCCAAATAATGCCCGTAAGTTCAAAGTTCAATCCATGCTCTTAAAAATCAAATTCTACTTTCCTAACTTCCTAATAATGAGAGGAAAAAATCCAAATTACAAAATCCAATCCATAATTTTCTAAATCCATATTAGTTTTAGTCCATTTAAATGGATTTATCTCAAATCCAAATCCATATTTTTGAATTTTAAATCCAATCCATTTAACTAGATATGGATTGTATATCGAATGGATACATTTTTGGATTATCCAAATTGCATTTTGGGTTGGATTTTGACTTGAGCCCAAGTCGAATCGAGTCGGTATTGGCCAAAGTCGAGCCAAGTCATTTCGGGCCAAAGTTGACCCGAGATAACCTTGGGAAGTCGAGCTGAGTGGTCGACATTGAGTTGACCAGAGTCGGCCGGGGCCGACATTGAGCCGAGTTGGCCCATGCCAATGTCTAGTCGAGCTGGTCCAGGCCCATGTCGAGCATGCTCAGGTTGATATCTAGACGATCGGAACAGGGCTAATGTCGAGCCGGGGCTAATTTCGAGTCGAGCGGGCCTAAGCCGATAGCGAGTCGAGCAAGTCGAGGTCCAGGTCGTTGTCGAGCCGAGCGGGCCAAGGCCGATACTAAGTCCAGCAGGATCGGGCCGATGTCGAGATGAGCAGGCCCAAGCCCATGTCGAGCCGTTTGGGCCAATACCCATATCGAACCGAGTGGCCCCGGGCTCATGTCGAGCCAAGCAGGCTCGGGCCAAACTCAAGTTGAGCAAGGCCAAGACGATGTCGAATTGTCCGGGCCCAGGCCGATGTCTAGTTGCCCAAGACGATGTCGAGTCGTTCAGGTCCGGGTCGATGTCGAGTCGTTCAGGTCCGGATCGATGTCGAGTCGTTCGTGCCGGGACCGATGTAGAATCGTTCGGGCCCGGGTCGATGTTGATTCGCGCGGGCTAGGGCCGATGTCAATATTAGCTTTCTGGGACGATGTCGAGCCAAGCGGAACCAGGCCGATGTCGAGCCAAACAGGCCCAGACCGATGTCAAGTTGTGCGGGCCCAGGTCGATGTTAAATCGTGTAGGCCGAGGACAATTTTGAGTCGTTCGGGCCCAGACCGATATCGAGTTGAGCAGGCTTGGGCCGATGTCGAGTCATCCAGGCTCCGACCGATGTCGAATTGTTTAGGCCCGGGCCGATTTTGAATCGTTCGAGCCAGGGCCGATGTAGAGTTGTTCGGGCTGGGGTCGCTGTCGGGCCGAACGGGCTGGGGCCGATGTTGAGCTTAGTGGGGTCGGGCTGATGTCGAGCCGAGCGGGCCTGGGACGATGTCGAGTCAAGTGGGACCAGGCCGATGTTGAGCCAAGCAGGCGCAGGTTGTTATCGAGTCAAGCTGGCCCGAGTCGATGTCGAGTCGTGCGGGCCCAGACCGATGTTCAGTCATGCGGGCTTGGTACAATTTTGAGTTGTTCGAGCCCAGACTGATGCTGAGTCGAGTAGGTTCGGGCCAATGTCGAATCGATCGGGCCAGGGCCGATGTAGAGTCGTTCGTGCCTTGGTCGATATTGATTCGTGCTGGCAGGGGCCGATGTCGAGCTTAGCGGGCCCGGGACTATGTCCAACCAAGCGGAACCAGGCCGATGTGGAGTTGTTCAGGCCTAACTGATGTCGTGTTGTGCAGGCTTGGGTCAATTTTGAGTCGAGCAGGCCCGGGCCGATGTTGAGTGGTTCGGGCCCGACTGATGTCGAGTCGTGTGGGCTGGGGTCGTTGTCGAGTCGTGCGGGCCCAGACCGATGTCGAATCGAGTGAGTTGGGGTCTGTCAAGTCGTGCGAGCCCGAGACAATTTTGAGTCGTTCGGGCCCAGACCGATGTCAAGTCGAGTAGGTTCGGGCCGATGTCGAGTCGTTCAGACTCGGGCTGATGTCGAATCATTTGGGCCAGGGCAGATGTAGAGTCGTTCGGGCCAGGGCCGATGTAGAGTCGTTTGGGCCTGGGTCGATGTTGATTCGTGCTGGCAAGGGTCGATGTCGAGCTAAGCTGGCCTGGGACTATGTCGAGCCAGCGGGACTAGGCCGATGTCGAGTCGTTCAAGCCTAACCGATGTCGTGTTGTGCGGGCCTGGGTCAATTTTGAGTCGAGCAAGCCCGGACCGATGTTGAGTCGTGCGTGCCCAGACCGATGTTCAGTCATGCGGGCCCGGGACAATTTTGAGTTGTTCGAGCCCAGACCGATGCCGAGTCGAGTAGGTCCGGGCCAATGTCAAGTCGTTCAGGCTCAGGCCAATGCCGAATCGATCGGGCCAAGGCCGATGTAGAGTCGTTCGTGCCTTGGTCGATATTGATTCGTGCTGGCAGGGGCTGATGTCGAGCTTAGCAGGCCCGAGACTATGTCGAGCCAAGCGGGACCAGGTCGATGTCGTGTTGTGCAGGCTTGGGTCAATTTTGAGTCGAGCATGCCTGGGCCGATGTTAAGTGGTTCGGGCCCGACCAATGTCGAGTCGTGTAGGCTGGGGCCGTTGTCGAGTTGTGCGGGCTCGGGACAATTTTGAGTCGTTCGGGCCCAGACTGATGTCGAATCGAGTAGGCCCGGGTGGATGTCGAGTCGTTCAGGCTCGGGCCGATGTCGAATCATTTGGGCCAGGGCTGATGTAGAGTCGTTCGGGCCTGGGTCGATGTCGAGCTTAGCTGGCCCGGGACTATGTCGAGCCAAGCGGGACTAGGCCGATGTCGAGTCGTTCAAGCCTGACCGATGTCGTGTTGTGCGGGCCTGGGTAAATTTTGAGTCGAGCAGACCCGGGCCGATGTTGAGTCATTCAGTTTCGGGCCGATGTTGAATCTTTCGAGTCGGGGTCGATGTCGAGTCGTTCAGGCTTGGGCCTATGTCGAATCGTTCAGGCCTGGGCTGATGTCGAATTGTTCGGGTTGAGGCCGATGTAGAGTTGTTAGGCCCCGGGTCGATATTGATTCGTGCGGGCTGGGGTTGATGTCAAGATTAGCGGGCCCAGGCCGATGTCGAGTCGTGCGGGCCCGAGACAATTTTGAGTCGTACTGTTCCAGACCGATGTTGAGCCGAGCGGGCCCGGGCCGTTGTCAAGTCGTTCGTGCCCGGGCCGATGTTGAGTCGTTCAGGCCGGGGCCAATGTCGAATTGTTCAGGCAAGGGCCGATGTTGAGTCATTCGGGCCGAGTCGATGTCAGGACGTGCGGGCCCAGGCCGATTTTCAGTCGTGCGAACCCGGACAATTTTGAGTCGTTTAGGTCCAGACCGATGTCGAGTCGAGCGGGTTTAGGCCGATGTCGAGCCGAGCGGGCCCGAGCCGATGTTGAGTCGTTCAGGTCGGGGTCGATGTCGAATCGTTCAGGCCAGGGCCAATGTCGAGTCATTCGGGCTCAGGCCGATGTCGAGTTGTTCGAGCCCTGGCTGATACTGATTCGTGCGGGCCTGGGTCGATGTCGAGCCGAGTGGGTCGGGCTCGGGCCAATTTGAGTTGTTCGAGCCTGGATCGATGTTGAGTCGTCGGGGCCGATGTAGTGTCGAGTTGATCTGCGTCCAGGTTGATTCGACTTAGGCCAAGTTAGTTTGTCTGCATATCAAAATGGTTTTAATCTAATTAACAAAGTTGATTTAATCATCCACTTTAAATAGATTTAAAAAAAATTCAAATATATTTGATCTAGTTAAAGTGGATATGAATTTGAAATCCAATCCATTTATTTGGATTTGGATTGGATCTAGATTGTATTTTTAAAAATTCAATCAATGACCATCCCTACTTTTTAATGTGGTCCCAACATGATGAATTTAGCTCAACATGGCCCGAGTTGAATCAACACTTTGACCTGGGCTCAAGTCGGCTAGTCTTGACCTAGGTCTAGGCTGACTCAGCTCAACCTTAACCGGGCCTGACACGACTTGACCTGGTGCTAGGTCGTTTCAGCTTGACATGACCAACAACCGACTTGTCTCGACCTGGACCCTACCTAATTTAGCTTGACTTGGGCAAATTTAGCTCAACATGGGTCCGAGTTGAATCAACATGACATGGGCCCATACCTACTTGACCTGGGCTCCGATCGACTAGTCTTGTCCTAGGTCTAGGCTGACTCGGCTCGGCCTTAACTGGGCCTGACATGGCTTGACCTGGTGGTAGGTCGTTTCAGCTTGACATGGCCACCAACCGACTTGGTTTGACACAGCTCAGACCGACTCGACTTAACATGGACCAGGTTGATGGAGATCAAGCTCAAGAGGAAATAGAAGCCGAAGATCAAGGACAAAAGGAGGTAGAGGCCGAAGTTGAAGAAGCTCTAGGAGACACTACCTTACCTCAAAGGCTTACAAGGAGCAAGTTTAAGGAATTAGGAAGTAGTGGTAGATTGTTTTCTCTTTTTATAGTGTCTCTTGTATAAAAAGTAGAATGTTTAAATACATA
>Ga0123342_1004699_pt1 | contig 20559 bp, 10 predicted proteins | sample Turbeawhitnodule_FD_89960 | JGI IMG/M metagenome (GOLD analysis project Ga0123342, IMG submission 89960) | Root nodule microbial communities of legume samples collected from Mexico - Turtle bean Mexico white nodule | ecosystem: Host-associated > Plants > Roots > Nodule | place: Mexico: Nepantla...
AAAAAAAAAATTAAACTGAAATTGTAAAAAAAAATTTTAAAAAAAAGAGAAAATAAAAAAACTACCTAGGATTGAAGAAAACATTTTGACAGGGAGGTAAAGTAAAGATGATAAGAAAAAACAAGACAGCTATTGAGGGTATTTTGGGAATGGGAAGAGTTGTTACAATATCTTTGCAAAGAAGAAAGGGTAAAAGGCAAGTAGCTGCTTTGCATTGCGTGAATAATTGTTGTTGTTGTTCTTGTTGGAATAGTTGAACTTCGTCATCGTTTTTTACAAACCCTTGAAATACAAAGTTGACCGGCGAAGATGATGCACATGACCTTTTACTGGAGCCGGAAGGTCAATCTCCTGATCGATTCATGGAAGACCGTCGATTGGACCGACTATCTCCTCACCCTCCTTGCATGCCTCGTTGTTTCTGCTTTCTACCAGTTTATTGAGAATCGCCGTATTCGCCTCAAGCTCATCGGTGCCGGAAAGTCCTTCCCGGCGGAGATCGAGACCCCTCTCTTGCGGCGGAAGCTCACCGGAAACGGCGCCAAGTTGGGCGTGAAGGTCGCTGGAGCGTTTCTCTTTGGGCTGAGCTCCGCGATCGGGTATTTGTTGATGTTGTCGGTTATGTCCTTCAATGGAGGGGTCTTCGTGGCCATCGTCGTGGGTCTCGCTGTTGGTTACTTCTTCTTCAGGAACGAGGGCGAAGATTCCCTTATCGTTGACACTTCTTGCGCCTGTGCTTAATTCAGTCCCTTTTAAATCTTCCAATTTCCTCTGCTGAAAATCGTACTTGTTGTTTATTATTCTCTATTTTAATTTAGCCCAATTGCTTATGGGATGTGTAATTTCGTGTATGGAAATGTAATTAATTGTAATTGTGATAATCAATATTGTACAATGGGAAGTGGGAACCCTTGATTGATTCTAAAGTTTAATTTATTTTGTGGCAGTTCGTGAGAAAATTGATTTCTTGAGTTTTTGTTGTGATTATGTAATTTTTGGTAGTGTTGAAACTGAAAGGAAAAGAATTAGATGGACAAAAAAATGGGTTACTTATTCCGAATATTTTTTGTCAGGTTCCTTTTTTCTGTTGGTAAAAGCTTAAAAATAGGCAGAAGATTGTTTGCATAAGTAGATATGTGGCTATTGCAGTAGCCTTAACTTTAGGTGGCTGTTTTGTTTATGGATTCAGAGATCATATCCCTTACAAATAACAACACTAAAGCACAAGCTAAAACACCTTGGTTTGAATATCTTCTGGTGGGCCAAGAACTTCCAGTGTCAGCGTAGAACACTGGTTGAAACCCTGGTTGAAACCCTACACGGCAACATCTTCCAGACACAATCTGGATGGCGTTCAGTCCTTGCTAAAAGAAAGATACTATGAGAATTAGAAAAGACCACGTTACAAAATTAGTTGACAAAGATTTTGAAAACAATTGGATCTAAACAAAATCTGTTTTTCATTCTTAACGCGTCAACAGATATGTATGAAGGTGTCGACTAAACAACTGTCAATGTGTCATCCATCTTTTGATCTGCTCGCATGTTTGCTCCATTCCATTGCGTGTTTGATAAAGGGAAGGTTCAACGTTGAGCATTTCTTTAATTTAAAAACAATACTTTTTTTTATATTATTGTGCTTTTTCTCTTCAGATACATCTTTTTTGTCATAACATTGTGCAACAAACAGTAGTAATACCTGAACAAATACATAGACGCCCCCATTAAATACTTGTTGCATCCATTCAAATCTTGAGCATCAGTGTCAGCGTTCCTGATAACTTGTGTATTATTCACATTTCATTTCACCTCAAACAAACAACATACACAACATACACTTGTTTGTTAAGTTAAAGCTCTCTATTTCTGACAAAAATCAGACGCTACTACTTAATTACTTACACTTAGTTTCTTTGTAGGCCATGCCTTAACAAGTAAAAATGGCAAAAACAAGATTGTCATTAACTGTTCCTTCATTTGTTTTGCTATCTGCTATATTTTATCTACGTTGCTGATGAGTTGTTGTTACCACAGAAAAAGGACTCCTTCATGCCCTTTGACAGTAGCATCTCATTGGCTACTTTCACTCACCGCTACATACACAAATGGTCCTCTGATCACATCGTCAAAATCCTGAACAGACTCTAATATCTTAACCACATCACCCATAGTTGGCCTTGGATAGGGGTGGTGGCTCAAACATTTATAGGTCAATGCAGCAACCTTCAAAGCCCCTTTCGTAGGAAACTGCCCTTCCAATCTAGAGTCTATTATATGGTGCAGTTTTCTTTGGTCCCTCAAAAGAGGCCTTGCCCATTCCACAAGGCTTCGTTCTCTGTTGGGTCGGCACTTATCCACTACTCTTCTTCCTGTAAGCAATTCCAACAAAACCACTCCATAGCTATAGACATCACTCTTGGTGGAAAGGTGACCTGGGGTCAGGCAATGATGAATTAATCATGTGATCTTGAAAAGCAATACAAAAATCATTGAGTTCGAAAGATCTTTGAACCTTAGAGATTAATCAAGTGACCACAAAACACAAAGTTAATCTTATCTACACCTGACATAATGTACTCAGGAGCAGCATAGCCTCGGGTTCCCATTATGCATGTTGTGGTTAGATGTGTGTCTTCCCCTTCAGGACCATCTTTTGCTAGCCCAAGATCGGATAATTTAGCTGTGTAATCCTGGATTTTGTAAAGATAAAATAAAGAATCATGTATACTGTAAAAACTTCTTTGTTGCATATAGGAACATGATGTAGGCCACTAGAAGATATCTTGTCATCCTTCAGAAAAGATATTGAACATACCGAGTCTAGTAAGATATTTGAAGTTTTGAAATCTCTGTATATTACAGGTTTATCTGCTTCATGAAGGAAGGCCAGACCCTTAGCAGCATCTAATGCAATCTTCATCCTGGTTGACCATGGCAAGGCAGCAGAGTATCCTGCTAGAATTAGCACAAAAATTAGGCTTAGTTTATACTTTATGATATTGGCAAGAACTTTATTTCCAAATTTTCATGTGTGATATTCTTCTCAATATATATTCCCTATAATCATGCGAATTCTCACAAAAAATCCACATAAAACAAGTAGAACTTAATTAACTACATGTGCTTTATTATAATAATAATTATGATACAAAAAAACATAATATCCAAAATGTTTAGTAATCAGGCTATCTTGATGGTAAAATTTGATTGGACCGATTTAATAGTACCACTGAATCAATCAAAATACTTACACAGAAAATAACCCAGTGACTGTCTACTGGATTTCACTCCTTCCTTTATGGGGGAAAAGAAAGAGAAAAACAGGTGGAATAAAGAAAAACATCATTACATACTTCTGAACAGTTGATTCTCCAAGCTGCCTCTAGCCATGTATTCATACACAAGAAGCCTGTGCTCCTCCTCACAACAGTAGCCAATTAACTTAACAAGATGTGGATGCCTCAGCTGTCCAAGAAATATAATCTCCGCCTATAAAAGAAAACATGTACCAAGCTAGTACCAGATATTCTTCAACCATGTTTCATTAGCTAGATTTTATTCATTGGACTGATATTTTTAAATTGGCTTATGACTATATAAGAATGGGTTGAGGCCAAAAATACAAAAAGAAACTAACCAACCACTCCCTGTGACCTTGGAAGCCATCCAAGTTCAGTTGTTTCACAGCTACAGACTGAGCCTTCAAATCAGGTCTAAGTTTGTCATCAACAAAACCTTTGTACACAGGTCCGAACCCTCCTTCACCAAGAAGATTACTCCATGAGAAATTATGTGTTGCTTCCCTTAGCTCCTCTAGGGTGAATGTGTAAAGCTTTGGGCCAACCAGTGAAATTGAAAGATCTTCAATGGCCTGAGGGGAGCTAGGAATGCTTATATCAGAGAGGCATAATCTTTGGAAAGAACCTTGTTTCAAAACCTGTTTCTCTGATTCCTGTAAGGAACATTGAGTCTTGTAACAGTTTAAGATCAACACAATAGATTTCCATGTAATCTTTTTAGAACTCATTTAGAAAAACCAATATGAGTGTATGTATGTGCAAAACTATGAACAAAACCACTCTCTTTGCTCTTAAATCTAGGGAATTATAAAGGCAACATAGAAAATGGCTTAATTGATGATACTAAAAAAATAAAGAAGGTGAGAAGTTTATAGCACATACATTCTCCCAAGTCCTAACTACCCATAGAGAAAAAAAAACCCTTAGAAAGATTCCTTGACTTCTAGACCTCTTCCTGAATTGGGATGCCATATTCCCACTTGGCAGAGTTATACTACATGCATGAATGGTTTTTATTTTATTTGTTATTACAATTGTTGTCCTATGTTCAATTAATTAGATGTCAAGAAACTCGACTGCCTATTGACTTCAGCAACACTTCCCCAACCCCTTACAAACATGTATACAATCTCTATTTTGTCGTTTTATCCATTTAATCATACACTTCTTTTTGTATAGCTGTTGATGAACATTCCTGTGAAGGTCCAACAAGACATAATTTGCCAGGTGCAAAACCAACAATTCCATATTATCGAATCTTTTAGTGCACATTGGACGGTTTTCTTTGTTTATTGAATTGATATATTTCCCAGTTTCTGGTAGGTCACACTTTTCTCTGTTGTTGTTAAGATGTCAACTTCAAACATGGCAGCCCGACAATCAGACTCTCCTTCGAAATTTTTAATGTGATAATCAAGGACAGCTTCCAGAACAAGGATACTAAGAATTTGGTATTCATATAATCCTAATAAATCCATCAAATACATCTGCTCCTTGGTCTAGGCCTGAGTTTCTTTTCTACGAGGAAAAACTTCAAAAGGGTTGAGATATTTTAAAATTGTCGAAAGGGAAATATACCAAAAGAAAAACAAAAGGATAGGTAGTTTTCACAAAGGTCAAAGAGAAAGGGTGAACCAATCAATCTAACCATTAACCACTTCCATCCCTTTTGGAAAATATGCCAAAACTCTACACAAGTTATTAGGCTAATCGTTGTATCATTCTTTGACAATTGAATTGCCCTTTCCGAGTGCTTAAAGACCGTAAATTTGACCAAAATAAGAAAAGGGAAGAAGTTATATTTATACTTGTGTTCAGTAGGAAAAATATATTAGCTTCAAAAACACTCAAGTGAGCAGCCAGAGTTCTGGTACATGTTAACTTCAGATATTGAACATTGATCACATTATAGTAAGGGCACATCAGAATTGTTTCACACAAAAATTATGAAAAGGGTGCGAACAATCAGAGTTCCTTGGAAAATAAAATTTAAGTGGGATATTTGATGGCTTCAGATGAAAAAGAAAACACTGAAAAATGTGACTTTAGAGTAACATAACAAGAATTTATTGTGTCAGTATCCAATATGTTTTTCTTTTGCAAACCAGAAATATCTTAGTTTTCTTATAAAACAAAAAGAATAGTGTTGATATATTCACGGTATGGAAAATTGGCAATGTAATTTCTAATAAATGTTAAATTTCATGTATTGATTTTGAATACCTATTATAGTAGAATATTCATGTGGTATTTTCTCTGATTTTACACGTATGATGCATGTTTGATTCGAGTGTTTCATAGTTTTCTGGCAACAAGTGTAAGGGAAGAGTTAAGTTTCATGATTGGAACAGGAATATGTGATGACAGTCTAAAATCAATATTGGTTTCTGTCTCTCTACCAGAGCAATTTGAAATTTATCATTTTTCCAATGGCGGCTTAAGAATTAAGGAATACAAAGTTCCAGATGAAAAGGGTAGTTTGCTATACTTGAGAATTGGATTGTATTTGTAGATGCACCATGTCCCTTCAAGGAACTCCTCCCATGCTAAACTGTGAGGTTATTAGATCCTGGAAAAAACTGAGAAGAAGCGGAGAGAGGAAGACAAAGGTAAAATAGTCATTTCACTACCCATGAGGGGGTGTAGGTTGTAAAGGCCTTATAAACTATATGGGCTCCTATGATCTATTTATTAATGCAAACTACAGGTACAATTTGTCTGTTCTTCCTGCACTGCACTTCTATCACTTCTGTAGCCACCCATTATTCTTTAATATTTTAGATTACATAATTTTTTTTAATTAGTTCTTAAATTATGCAATCTAAAAGCTTTTTTATGGTTAGTTTCTGGATTATATAATATACATGATATTAGCTTTCGAATTATGTAATCTGAAAGCTTTTTTTCATATGCTTGATTAGCTTTCAGATTACATAATCTGAAAATCTTTTCTGAATTGAGATTAGCTTTCGGATTATGTAATCCAGAAGTCTTTTTTCAAATGCATTATTAGCTTTCGAATTACATAATCTATAAACTTGTCTCAAATCTAAAAAAAAACTTCAAGATTTCATAAATCTAAAGAACACTTTCACATAAAAAAAACTTTTAAATTATATATGAAAATGATAAAAAGAATAAAAAATATTTTCATATATATTTAGTATGGGGTGAAAAAAGATATCGAGTTCCAGCAGTCGTACCATTCCCCTTTTATTACTATTGCACTCTCGTCAATTTTAGAAGAGAAAAATCTATTGGATAAAGAACAGTGATTCTAAGTCATTTCAGAATCAACAGATTATTTAGCAAAAATATCTCTCATGAAATTTGTGCAACTCGCGAAATAAAATGAAAACTAGGTTTCCTAGTAAATTTATCTCCAAATGCATTATAATTTTTTTTTATAATTAGTTAACTTATTTATAATGTGTTTCGTTTTTATTTATTATCAAATAACTTAACAATTTGTATAAGTTGAATAAATATTTAAATAAAAAAATAAGAAGAAATATTTGCAGTAATTTAACATAATTATTTACAATAAAGATGTTTTGAATAAAATAATTAAACTAAAATAAAATACACAAAAATATCACTTGTGGATCTTATATGGACAATCCTTTCACGTCTATATAGGAGAATTTTAAAGCATTCCGTGTGAATATCCAAGCCTTACTTTGTGTTTGTTTAAAGTCGTATAAGTTATATAAAATTGTTATATTCTCATGGAGACATTTGTAATGTAACATTTTTATTAATTAAAAAGAACAATTTATAAATTACACATATAATACAAAAACTTTCATTGTTTGTTCATAAAAAAATACATAAACTTTTATAAATAAAATCATTTTATTTCACTTTCCCTCGGTATAATCAAAAGAGTTTCACTTTCTCACTTAAATTCATCGATTTTCATTTTCTTTGAATTCATCTTCAAATCCAAATAAAGTCATAAAGTAATTAATAGTAACGTGACATTAATCTATCAAATATACCATAAAAGCACTTAAAAGCAGATGAGAAAGCAAGCGGTCCGTCTCGCATTTGTTCCATCCCGGATAATGAACGCGGACTAGATTTTTTTTACCGCCTGTATAATGGTTAGTTTGCATTTGATTTTTCTTTTAAGGAATTCAATGAAAATATTTTTTTATCTTTTTGTTTTTGAAAAATTATTAAATTGAACTTATATATTTGTTACTATTAAACATCAATATATTTTTCTTTAATTTCAAACATAGTTAAATATCAATAATTCAATTAAGATAAAAATTAAATATCAATACTCTTCCATTTCAAAAACATTGAGAATAACTAATTCAAAAACATTAAATATAAACACCACTACAATTAACATTAATTAAAAAACATAATATTTTTTTTCAGTCAAAGTTATCACTGTCAAGTCCAATCCAAGTCAATACAAAAACTTTTTTTTTACGAACTAGTAGGTCAGTCCACCCCACCCTGTTGTTGGCCCGTGCGGACTGCGAGTTATACAGGACAAACTAAAACGAGTCAATAGTGAAAGACTAAACTCGCTACACACTTTCGTCCCGCTTAATCATCCCCTACTTATATGTGTAGCTTTTTTTTTTTTTCCAAAAAAACATTCAAATTAAAAAAACAGTACCTACAACTCTGAGTTTTTGGGTTGATGGAAATTAAACGTGAAGTGACAACTTACTCGTTTGCAAGTCTTTAATGCCAGTATATTAAAGTAATATAAATGACTTCAAACTGCTCATTCTTCCTCTTCATCAACTCCTCTTCTTTTTTTCCTTTTTCTCTTCAATTTTTTCTTCGCGTTTCTTTCTCTTATTCCTTTCCATCTTCTTCAACCTTCACTGAAACATACTGGATAAATCCCTAAAACTTATAGCACTCATATGTAATAGAATGATTTGACATATAAGAAGCATAAACTTAATGTTTTTTAAATAATTAAAATTAACACATTACAATGTTTGTAAATAACTACCGAGATTAATTTAATAGTAGAAAAGAAATAGCACTAGTTTGTAATTTAAAAAAATTCAGGGTAAAACAAAATTTCCTCTTATAATAAATGCGCGCATCACCATTTTAAAGAGCTATGAAGTTCGGTGTTTGGTGAGGAAGTTTCTGGATTATGCAATAACTTTTTTTTTTGTCAAATATTCACTCATCTTCTAATCAACACCTTATTAATTATAATATTTAATACTTTTTTACTATAAAATTATGGATCTAGTTAATTATAATCTTTAATACTTTTTTACTATAAAATTATGGGTCTAGGTTGATTAGAGATTATCAAAGTAAACTTGATTTTTAGTTTTATTGACTTATGCCTGAGATTAAGAGCTTGTAGCGTCATGGAAGGAACCTTTGTGTATAAAGGGATCGCCAACCAATATTCATATTTAAAGACATTAATGTTTTATCAGCGTAAATCAAGAGATCTCGTATATCATTCTTAAATAGAAGATAACATTTATTACTAAATTAAGTTAATAATAAGATCAGATACAAAGAAAATGGATAACACTATCCTATATAAAGGAAAGAAAACAACTCACATAACACACAACACAAAAAGTACTTTCAACTCATATTTTACCATTTATCCACTATATTTTTATGTTCTTGATGACTTAAACGTCTTCTGTAGAAATTCTTATTTTTCTAGAATCAATTAATGAAGTTTACAAAGATAAAATTTGGTAACATCTTAAAGTTTATCCGATTGAATGATTTAAGTTTGAGATTTGTCGGAAAGAGTTACTTTCTTCCCTCACTTTCCATTAAAAAAAGAAATCAATGAGTTGAGAATTCATCTTTTATTTATTCCACACTGAAGATTTTCTCTGTATCAGTATAGTTAGTTGAAGAATAGGATGGTACATGCATATCAAACATACTGTTATATTATTATTTAATATAATCAAGAAAGTAGTTTGCAATAAAGAAAGGCAACAAATTGTTTTAGTCAATGCGAGCAAGAATATATACGCGTCCCATCTTTCAACTTTTCTTCTCCACAGTTAAAAATAACTTCATAACTCATTTGTTTTCTTCTCTGAACCCAACTATCTTTACCGTCTCATAATTAATAAGCTGAGTCACACTCATACACCCACCAGCAAAAAGAAAAATATAAAAGGAAAAAGCACAGCACATTCTCACTCTGCGTGATCCCATTAATAAATAAATAAATAAATAAATAAATACTAAGTTTTATTTGTAATATCCAACCACAAGGTAACCAGTTGTGTTAAAGATGCTTCCCTCATTTCTAAGCCCCGTCTCCGCCTTCGGCCTCTACCTCCGACGCTGCTTCACGGGCGCCGGCCTCTCGTCGTACACGGTGGACGTCGATCACGAAACCACGGTTCATTTTTGGGCCCCCACCAATCGGAAGGCCCAAAAGCCTTCCGTGGTTCTGATCCACGGATTTGGGCCTGCGGCCATATGGCAGTGGCGCCAACAGGTCCAATTCTTAGCCCCTCACTTCAACGTGTACGTTCCGGACCTAATATTCTTCGGAGGGTCGAGCAGCAAATCGAGCGAAAGGAGCGAAACGTTTCAGGCAGCGTCGGTGGGGAAGCTTCTAGATAAATTGAAGGTGGAGAAGTTCCAGGTTGTGGGAACGAGCTATGGAGGCATGGTGGCTTACAATTTGGCGAAGATGTTGGGGGAAGAGAGGGTTGAGAAAGTGGTGATTGCTAGCTCCGGTGTTAACATGAAAAGGAGCAACAATGTGGCGCTGGTGCAGAGGGCTGAATTGGACAAAATTGAGGACCTCTTGTTACCTGCCACACCACAACAACTGCGAAAATTGATGTCGCTCTCCATCTACAACTCTCCGCAATTCCTCCCCCATTTTTTACTCAACGACTTCTTACACGTAACTTCTCTCTGTCAATTTTCTTCTGCTTTCAAACCAACACCACCGATCGATCACAGTACATCTCAATTCAATTCTTATGTTGATTAATTACAATAATTTTAAAATTATTTTTACGTCTTGTAGAAACTATACAGCGTGAATCGGAAGGAAAAAAAGGAACTCCTGAGAGGGGTAACCATCGGAAAGGATGAAACTTCAACACTTTCACCTCTTGATCAAGTAAGCATGGTGTATATTGATATGACTAGAGTTCACACTCACACACCTTCCCCAATATATTCGATTGTTACCGTCACTCATTTATATTACTCACACTCAGGAGGTTCTCATTGTCTGGGGGGAACAAGACCAAATATTTCCCGTGCAAATGGCCCGCGAACTGAAAGAGTGTGAATTCTTTGCTTTTTTTACTTCATTTTTTTCTTCTTCTTCCATGATCCAAATTCAACTCAGATGCTTTTTAATTTTCATTCATAGTAGTGAAATAGAAAATTGTTAAAAGGTGGGAACTGTGAAATAGTAAATTTTCTGTCTCTGAAGTGTTCTTTTAATTAATATATTGCAGGATAATCAGCAAGAAGGCTCGATTGGAATTGATTAAGGAGGCATCCCATGTGCCTCAAATGGAGAAGCCAAGAGAATTCAACAATATTCTCCTTAATTTTTTGGGAGGCCATTCTTGAGTAATTTTTTCATCAGCGTTGTAAAATACGTTAAACCCATGCTTTGTCTGCATCAATTTTAATAATTAATTACAACGCTATGTTTTTCAGTCCTATTAGACCTACTATTTAATTAAAATATATAAACTAGTATTAAGTTTTATTTTTAACACTGTGTTTGTATTATTAACTAAAATTCATTGAAAGCGTTAATTTTTTCATGCTGTGTCATCTAGTCATAAATTATTATTATTACGCATGATAAATTGATTGATTTTTAAAATAATTTCTTTAAAAAATCATTGAGACAACTTTTAAGTGGCTGATATTTTAATACATTTGTCTTAATCAAAAATTAATATTTGTACAAACTCATACTACTCTGAGTGTTATGCATTTATTTATTCACTTCATGGCTTGACTACAGTCTTAGTAAATGCGTCCACTAAACAGTCATTCGTGTTAATGAATCATAAATTTAGGCGTTGGGAGAAAAAGCTTCCATGGTCGAAATAAACTCTTGAGTTATATATGTTGTCTGGTTTTACTTAATTTTTCTTTCTTTTTGTTTTGTGTTAATATTTGTAGATGTTAGCAGATTGCAAACTTTATAATGATATCTACAATTAAAATTAAGAAAATAGTATTTATACAAAAAAGGAATAAAAAAGTATCGTACTCATGAGAAAACTAAAATAATAATAATAATAATAATTTTTATTTATTTCATAACATAAACATGCTTTTCTTAAGAGGAGTTATATATATTAGAAATTTTACCAATGTTTGATTGACTTTTTAGCATAAAGTGACTTAGTATGGTGTTTGGGATTATGTTTCCCTTCACGAAATTTCAAAATTTTAATTATGAAAAAATATGAGTTATTTTTTTTTATAAAACTTCCACATTAGATATTATTATCTATTAGATATCTCAAGTAAAAATAATCATATATTATAAAAATAATTATTAAAAAAATACAATAAAACTAGAGAAAAAAATATGACTAATTCGTATTTCAGATATTTTAGTTTTTTTAAAAGAAGAGAAAGTCCTTTTCACTTTCAAAATTTATTATTTTCACATAGAAAAAAGTTGCACAACTCAATTTAAATTGCAATTTGTTAATTTAATTTGACTTATTATGGTATGTCCATATTCTATTTTGATATTTTTTTTCTTTCAATAATTAAAAGTTGATATTAATAAAGAGGGTTAATAACAAACAATTTTTTAAGTCAGAAAAACTATTATTAAGATAATGTGTCATGCATGGAACTAAAAGAAAAAAATAAAATAAAAAAGTCAAAACCGGACTCCTTTTATATTATACTGCCGAAGCAAAAAAGTTAACGAAATCAACACTGTATTACTTTCATCTTATCTCACTTTTCATGTAGGAAAAGCAATAATTACGCCCACATTCATCTTAATTTAGGGTGAATAATTACCCTTCACAAAGAAACTAAATGAAAGTTTGCGGTTTTATATTAATTCATGCAACTCTTAAAAAAGTAATGGGTTCATGAAATAGGTTGACAACTCTTGTATATAACCGGTGATGGGATAGGTTTATAAATAAATATATATAATAAAGAGTAAATTTGTAATTAAATGATATAAAAAAGTATTAAAATAATAGTATTGAGAGTTGTAATGTGATTGTATAGAAAATTGGGGTCGTTCATATATCATTGTCCTAATCTTATATACAATAAAAATTTCTTAATCTTTTGGTCGATGTGTGGATCTCCAACACACTCCTCATAGGAGATTATCCGATAGCGGGTGACCTGATAAGATAATAAACATTAGTTACTTTGATATCATGTTAAGAATTAGTTACTTTGATATCATGTTAAGAAGTGAACTTTAAGTCTAAATGAACTGTCTTAAAATCACCTCAGGTTTTTTTACAGAAAAAATGAGAATAAAATGAATAATAAAATAAATAAAAAACTAAGTTATATGAGAGGTTAAGAAGAGAAGAATGTCCTAAGATGAAGGGGAGCCATTGCAGAAGCAATATAAATGGGAACGAAGCTTGCATCTCCCACGAGGGAGGGAGCAACCAAATTCATCAACATGCCTTCGTCATTCAACTTCGTCTGGATGTACAGCAGGTACATCCGACGCTGCTTCACGGGGGCTGGTCTCTGGTCGCAGGCCCTCGCCCTCGACGATCAGACCACCATGCACTTTTGGGGCCCAAGAAACAAGACGCCCCACAAGCCCTCTCTCGTTCTCATCCACGGCTTCGGCCCCGTCGCCACCTGGCAGTGGCGCAGACAAGTCCGCTCCCTCGCCCCACACTTCAACGTTTACATTCCCGACCTCATCTTCTTCGGAGGCTCCAGCACCACTTCCACCGAGAGGAGCGAGGTCTTTCAGGCCAAGTCGGTTGGGAAGCTTCTAGATAAGTTGGAGGTGGTGAAGTTGCACGTGGTCGGCACCAGCTACGGCGGCTTGGTGGCTTACAATCTGGCCAAGATGTTGGGGGAAGGGAGGGTCATGAAAGTCGTGATTGCCAGCTCCGGCGTTAACATGACGGCGAGTAGCAACCAAGCCATCGTCCGAACTTCTCAATTGGACAGCATAGAAGACCTCATGTTGCCTTCTTCCCCCCACCACCTCCGCAAGTTGATGTCCCTCTCCATCTACAAGCCTCCCCATATCGTCCCTGATTTTGTCCTCAATGCCTTCATCCATGTATCTCTCTCTCTCTTCATTCTCATCTTTCTACACCTTTCCTTCCTTCATTTTCCTTTTATTCTTTCTAGGAACTGTACGGAGATAACAAGGAGAAAAAACTGGAGATTCTAAAAGGAATCACTGTCGGCAGGGAAGAAACTTCCAACGTTTCACCTCTTCAACAGGCAACCACACTTTTCGTTTTCATTCCGTTAGCTCTTTCATTATCGTTTTTCAGTTTCTTTCTACACACAGAATGAATTGTTATAGTGTGGGTGATTGATGATGGAAATATGATGTTCAGGAAGTTCTGTTGTTGTGGGGGGAACAAGACCGGATATTTCCGGTGCAATTGGCCCATGAACTGAGAGAGTATGTTAAATCTCTGTAACTGTATATGCTTTTGTTTTTTCACAGACGTTCCATGGAAGAGAAACTGATGTGTGCTGTGATTAACGTGTTGCAGGGTGATAGCTAAAGATGTGAAATTAGAATTGATAAAGGATGCAGCCCATGTGCCTCAGATGGAAAAGCCAGAAGAATTCAACGGCATTATCATAAGTTTTCTACGGGGGAGTCATTGAGTACATTTTTAGCACTGTTAAGTGCAAATTTTTCTCCCATTCTTCTTTTTTAGTCCATTTTATGATGATTATTCTTCACAAAAATTAAGATTAGTTGTGTCTTGTTTTGTTGATAAGAATATCATAGACCACACCGAGTTGGTAGGAGAGATGATTAGAATCCGAGGAACATAATGTAAATTTGTAATATAAGTTTGTAAGAAAACAAAAGTAGAATTTGATTCACATGATGATCTGTATTAATCAATAAATACTGTGCTGGTGTATATATAACGTATTGGAGGATTTTAAAGAATTTTTAAGTTATAAGATATTTAACTACTTGAATTCAAATTCTTTTATTTCAAAATTTTGTTTTAAGATAAAGTAAATTATACAATATATAATTGAAAAATTAAATGATAGAGAGACAAAACAGTGCAAGAGAAGAGAGAAGAAGAAGGGTTCAAGAAAAAAAAGGGAGAATGAGGGTTGGACAGAAATAAAGAGAAGAGAAAGATCTATTTAGATTACATTATCTAAAAGGTAGTGAAATTTAGGTTTATTTTTTTAATAATTTTTTTCTATCATATATTTTTTATTTTAATATTTTGCATGTGGATAGAAGTTAGTCTTTTGCATGTTGGATCCAAGTTAAAAAGATTAATGTCTTACTCTAGATCTATAATGATATGATGGATTTTTGAATCCAGTTGGGACTTGCTTTGAACAAGTTAAGACTTTATTAGAATAAGACTTTTAATAAAAAAATATTTTCTTGGTAGTTTATTAGAATAAGTTAAAGACTTCTCATATCATGATGAACACGTTGATTTAAAGGTAAGAAAAAATATTTTATTTTACTTAATTTGAGTAAATGTCTAAGTTAGATAATTGAGAATGTTTGTTATTGAATTTGGTTAATGTGTAATTATTTTAGTGTGAATTTTTTAAAATATTTATTTATTTATTTCTGTAGTTAAATATTTAATTTGAGTAGAGTTGAAGAATTTGAATAAATTGTAGCAGAAGAAGTTTATTTGGAGTTGAAACTAAAGTCTAAAAAGTTTATTTTGAGTTGAAATTGAAGTTAAAGATATTTGTTTTGAAAAGAGTTACTTGTGTTTCAATGGTTACAATTATGAGTTTATCCTCACATTATATTTAAGGAGTGACTTTTATTATTGGAATAATGATAAATTCATACCAGTTTGGTTCACTTGATATTTAAATAAATTATTATTTTATTATAATATAATATTTTATTTTAGAAAATATTTTTAAAGTAATTATTTTTTATTTTAGAATGTGAAACAAATTTTATTCTCACCACTCTTTTATAGAAACTCATTGTTCAAATGTTTATGTAGATGTTCAACGATGGTTCTTAGACCATAAAGGTTCAAGTGGTGGTTAATTTAAACAAGATAAAAAGTGTAAGGCTTCTTCTTCTTGCACCCCCTACGTTTTTCTTCCTGCACACCATATTTTTTAAATCCTGAAACTGACTTTCACCTTTTATTTTAAATTGAAATTTGGAAGTGTGCTACGAATTCATCAATCCAGAATGATTTTTTTCAATTATGGATTTCTGAATCCAAAATGCATATTTTGAATTATTTTTTTCAATTGTGGATTTCTAAATCCGAAATGCATATTTTGAATTATGAATTAACAAATTTAGAATGATTTTTTAATTATGGATGTTGCATTTTATTTACTCATCATTCATCGAAGAAACAACTCATATATTATAATATCAATCTACCACCTTTTCCTATTTCTTTTCTAACCTCGTTAGAGAATTGGATTCCGCTGCTCAGTTTCCTCAACTAGTTTTTCCTCCTTATGCTGCAAGATCAAATTTTGTTGAAGCCCAACCATACCTTGTGACTTCTGCAGCGGTCTCTCATCAAAGGAAACAATTTTTTTGGCTTGATTGAAGAAATAATGAACCAAAACACATGCAAACAAAAGGTGAAGGACTCTATAACTTTTCCCCCTTAAATCGCAACATGTTTGTGCTTGTTATGGACATTGAATGGGTTTCCCTTTTAATCCGTTTTTGCATAAATCCTAATTTTTATTCTTTTTTCTTTTAATTTTTCACATAGATAGATCATAGTTTTTTCAAAACTAGGAAGGTTATCGAACGTATAAATCCAAAATTTTACCAGAAACATCAATACAAAATTTTAATTTTACCGGATTTCATAATTCAGAATGCAAAAAAATAAATATGAATTCTCTATTCTATAAAATTATTGACTTTACTGTACGGAATAATATGTATGAATTGCGGGGCAATATTGTGGGGATGCAGGAAAAAAAAAATGTAGGAATAGAGGAAGAAACTGCCAAAGTGTAACAATTGTATGTGTGATATCAAGTTTGATATCTAGTTTTCCAGCACATTGAAAATAGACTGACATTGCATTCCGCACCCCATGTTTTCAAACCTTCACCCTATGATAACTTGAAATGACAGATCTGTCCCAAAAGATATATTTTGAGTGTATTTTCAAATCAAGAAATACATTCTGAAATATGCTTTCTTAAAATACATTTCAAAGTCATATTTGAAAATATTCAAAATGTAGGAATGAAGGAGGAAACTACAAAGTGTATCATCTAAATACAAATTTAAAATATATTTTTAGATTTGAAAATACATTAAAAATAAAAACATTTCAAAACATGTGATCTAAATACACATTCAAGAGTGTATTTTGGATTTGGAGTGCTTCCCAAAATGTATCACATTACACAATTTTTTAAAGGATAGAACTGAAAATTTAACTTTTATAATAATGCAAGATGAATAAATAAAGGTGGTGCAGAATGCAATGGCTGAAAAGGGTTGCAGAATGAGTAGGTTAAAGGAAAATGAATATGTACTCCTCCTTTTAAACTGACCATTTAAAAATGTCACATTTAGTTTTGCCCTACCACAAAATACATTTTACCACCATTTCCCACTATTCTGGTTGTAATAAAATTAATTGCCGCTAAATACTTTAACTACTTTTCCTATTCTCATTAATAAAAGAAAAAGGTATTTTGGTGTAGTGAATTATTATTTTTACAATACCTTACGTTACATTGAAAAAATGTCCAAAGAGGTTTAAAATTATTTATAAGCGTTAATGTTTTTACAATGTAATGAAAACTAATTGGTCTCACTACATATAATTATAATTATAATTATTAAGAGAAATACTAAGTGTGTGTTTGCTTTTGAGGGTGATGGAGGTCGAGGGTGAGGTGAATGAGTGTCACCCTTGTTTACTTATATGAGAGGGAGAGGTTGAGGGTGAGACTAAATGGAAAATTAAGGATATTTAGGATCTTCTCATAATTGAAGAAAAAGAAGAGTGGAATGAGATGAAAAGACCATGGTGACCTTACTTTCTCATACAATAATATTAATAATGAAAATTATTATTAATAATAATTTTGTGTTATATATATATATATAACATAACATAATTTAAAAAATCATAAATAATATTAAAATTATCTAAATAAATCAACTTAAGTAACAAAATTAATTTAAATTAATAAAATGAAAAATAATAAAATTATATTTACTTATTTCTTTGAATTTTACATCTTTTTCTTTTATTTATAAATGAAACTTTAAAATATTTTAATTAACTAAAATATGCACAAAATTAATAATTATTTATTATTTTTTTATATATAAGGGTAAATTTATAATCTTACAATTTACATTATTTAAAATATTTTTACAACCATCACATAACTCACGTATCTCAATAAACTTTATTCACAAATTCACTCTAACATACCATAATCCAAACACACTCACTTTTTTCAGACTTTCTTCTCACACTCTCATTCTCTCACACCCTCAACTTTCCATTTCCCAATCCAAACAAAGCCAAAAGTGTATTTTAAGTCTCACGTATCTCACATTCGATTTAATAAGGTTGAGTTAGACAAAGTTTAATTCTTGTTATGATGTTAGAGACATTCAGAGTTTATCACATTACAAGTTTGTTGGATTTATCAGATCATTCGCTATCAGATAACCCATAATATATAGTCTTATGTACGAACTCACAGTCTCGATATGAGAGAAATGTGTTGGAGATTCCACATAAACTTAAGATAAATACATTGCATACTATATAAACGAGTACAAACATTATCTTATAAATTAGTTTTGTAAAATTGAATTATACTTAAAATTCACTCAAATTCACAATTTATAAAGTTAAAAAAAATTAATTTATAAGGACATGATTTCTAATTCTACCACGAGGTATTCTAGTTATGAATATTAAAAATAGTTAATTTAGACATGATTTTCTGATGCTATTATGAGTTTTTGGATCTTGTGATATTTTTTTTTTCTTTTTTTAGTTTTCAGCCTTCGTTTCAACTCTAAGTGGAGTTAGTTAGCTTATTTTGAAAACTTTACTATAAAGACAACTTTTCTTATTCGACATTCAACCTATCAAGTTGGCTTTTGACTCATTTGATCTACCTAATAAATTTTTTAACTTAGGTTAGGTACGTTAATCCATTCAGTTCAATAATTCATCTATTTTTTTAAATGTTATAATTAATTAATTTAATCATTTTTTATTTTCCTTTTAAATAAAGAGACAGTAGTGTAAGTTTATATATAATGCATGTGTTTAGATTTGTTTATAGCTTATATTGTGCATTCTTCACTTGATTTTTAAAATGGTTAGAAATAACTTATCATATATGTGCATAATTTACTTAAATTTTGGAAATTAAGAAAAGTAAATTTTTTATTATATGTGAGCTCACACATGTATATTTCATCTTTTGTTTTTTTACAAATTAAAAGTATTTTTAATGGGACTTATTCGTGAACAAAATTATTGTCCATACAATAAAACGCGACAAAACACATTAAAATAATATTTTTGATTAAATATATTTTTAGTCTTTATATTTTTTAAGTGAAACTAATTGTATTTCAAATTGTAAACTAATTATTTCCTTGTACTTTGAAAAGTTTTAAAAAAGATCATGGTAAACACGAGAGAGTAAATAAAAATATATTTAACTATTTTTTTCAAATAAAATAACTTTTTATATAAAAAAATTAAAAATATATTATAATTAATATTTTTGTGTATATTTAAACTAAATTTATCAATTTGAAAGTATAAAACACTTATGAATTTAAAAAACATGTACTTTGTCAAAACTTATTATGGATAATTTTTTTTCTCAGTCTAAATTTTATTTTCTTAAAATTTCGGAATTCACTAAATGAAACAAATCTTTATATTCTAAAAAGATTTTACCACAGGAGCTTTTAGAAGAAATATAAATTAGTTTATATAAAATATTTTTAATATAAACAAAAATATAATTTTAATAATATAAACAAAATAATTAGAGTTAAATATAAACAAAATTATTACTTATAACATATTCTTTAAATATTTGAAATGCTTTTTATATAAAAAAAACATTTTATTTAAGCATAAAAATATAATTAAATAGGTTTTGAGTTGTTAAACTTTGATGCTGAAGTGGACAAATAGTCAAAATCAGATCTTCTCCTGACTAACATGGATAAATAATCAAAATTAGACTCTTCGTTGATGTGAAACTCCTTTCGTCAAGTGACAAATAAGGTAATGTCACATATTTACAATGATCTTTTTCAAAATTTTCTAAAATAAAAAATAATAATTAAATTTTGAGAATAAAATCTAATTTCATCTAAAATATATGACTAAAAATATTTAAAAAATATTTAACCTTAATATTTTTTCACTCTTAGCATATACATACACATGGCTTAAAGGTGAGAAAAATGAATCTCATTTTCTCACTTGAAATATATACATTCATTATTTTAATTATAAATATATTAGTTATTTTTTGTTATCTAGTGTAATAAGACCGCGTATATTTGCAAGAAGAAAAAACACAATAAATTAATTATGAACTAATTTAACACATTCTAAAATGAATTATTCACGTAATACTTGGTATTTGAGGGTACTAATTTAAATGGAGTTAAATACAAAACAGATAATATGAAAATTAAAATATTTCATCACTGGATTTTAATGCAACTGATTTGTAACTAAATGAATTCAAAGAATACCTAAGTTCGAATATTTTCACAATAGTAAAATTATGGCCTTATATGGATAATTAATTTTGAACATTTTACTTAAGCTGTTAAAAAATAATTATATTTTAAGAGAGGTTAAAGTAATGACTCAATTCCCTATCTAGCACCATTTACGTCTTTATTTCTCTATCTAGCACCATTTTGTTTTTATTTCCCTATCTAGCACACTTTTGTTTTTATTTCCCTATCTAGCACTCTTTTATTTTTTATTTCCCTATCTAGCACCATTTTAAAAATAAATAAATAAATAATAAATTATTATTTTTTTAATAATTTTAATTTTGAATG
>Ga0123342_1004700_pt1 | contig 20551 bp, 10 predicted proteins | sample Turbeawhitnodule_FD_89960 | JGI IMG/M metagenome (GOLD analysis project Ga0123342, IMG submission 89960) | Root nodule microbial communities of legume samples collected from Mexico - Turtle bean Mexico white nodule | ecosystem: Host-associated > Plants > Roots > Nodule | place: Mexico: Nepantla...
CAAATGTTAAAAAAAAAAAAAGAAAAAAAAAAAAAAAAAAAAGAAAAAAATTTATGTATAAATACAAAATGTTCTAAAATAAAAAAAAAAAAAAAAAAAAAACACTAGATAAAGAAATCGAAAAGATCAAAAACATCATAAGACCCAAAACAAAAAGAGGTAAAAACATAAAATAGAAAGAAAAGTTAAAAAGCTCAACAAGCCCAAACGACACAAATATAATATAGTTTACCACATTTAAGTAAATTTAAGATAAAGTTGTACCATTTTAGTAAAAAAGATGAAGACAACATAGTAGGATACTATGTTTATAAGTTCGTGTAATAGGTCGTATATTTAAATATTATGTATATAAAAAGTAGCATATGTAAATTTGATTGAATAGATTGTGGTAGTTAAATGGAAAAGAAAATGAAAAAGTTATGCTTTGACAATCTCTAAAGTTGTATAAAAAAATTTATGTGATGGTTTTAGAAAAAAAATATATATAATAAAAATAAATTTGTAATTAAATTATATGAAAAAATATTAAAATAATAATATTGTTTGTTGTAAAGTAAGTATAGAAAAATTAATTAGTTATCAATATATCATTATTTTTTTAACATTTCTTAATTCACCTGCATTCATTTAACAACTACTTTTTATAAAAGAATATTATAATAAAATAATAGTTTACAGAATTGTAATTTGGATGTAAGAAAAAGAAATGATGAATGTTTGAAAATATAATACTATGTGAGAAAAGCTCAAAAAAGGAATAAACTATGTAGATTCCATGTTATTCCATCGTTTTGGGGAATTTATGTTGAAAAGAAGAGTTCAACAAATTTGACTCTATCAGTCTTCAATTGATTTACTTCATTTTATGAATGTAGAGTGTATGTGTATGAACAACTTGCCTTGAAGTGCACAAGTTCAATCAAACTTCTTTTGCTTCCAATTTAGTTCTTAGTCAATTATTTGTCGCAAAACATGCTTTATTGCTCCACCAAAAATCACCATCAATGTGTTTTCTTAATAATATTATTTATCATCAAATCACATTTTGTGGTCGTTAAAAATTATTTTTTAATTATTGAATAAGCGGAGAACACAGTTCAATAGTAAAAAAAAGTATCGACAATACTCATTTTCCATTGCTTGCACGGTTGTTCTCGTGGCATTCCACATGCCTCCATCATATCAGTTCAATTGGGTAATAATTAGTGAAACTATTTTTTCTCTCTAAACTTTAGAAAAAAAACATGAAATTAACATATTTTCTATCTAATTCAAGTAAATTTCAATAAATAATAATATATTAAAAAGTATCGGTATGAAGATGAAGCAAGTGGGGCCCATCTTGTTTTCCCTCTTTACTTGTGGCGGTTTTCAGAATGATGACACTGAAACAACAGTACCCTATATGTGGGTGAATAAATCAAATAAAAATTTAATATTTGTATACTTTTTAACGTAATTACCATAAAAATTAAAAAATTTATTGTGTATAATATTTTGAAAATAAATAACAGTCTAACATGGTTTTTGAGTGTAAGTTTGTAATTTAGTTTTGTTATAAAATAAATGAAAAGGGGTTGGAAGAGAAAAATAAGATTGTGTTGTGTTGTGGGGCTAGTGGAGCTGAAAAGCAACTTTTGAAATAGTAGAAGATGAGGAGTTGAACAGTTATTTTCCTGGGAAAGTTATGCAGAATGTATTGTCGGACGTGTGAGACCAGACCAGACCACTCCTTTGGGCAGGTATATCCAAATGATCCAATTCACCTTATTGCCATCTACCTTTAAATTCTCAATTAGAATATTTAGTATAAGAAAAATATGTGAACTTTTTATTACTGGTGTAAATTTGTTTTTTTTTTATTTATTTTCTGATATATATTTTTTAAAAAAATTATGTATCTAATTGGACTAGAGATTATGACATTTCATTGTGTGTAAGTAGGTGTAAACCTCATCTCATGACATCTCATGAGCCGGTTTTATAAGATTGAGTTAGGCTTAAAGTCCATTTTATAATATGATATCAAAGTCATTTCAAGTTTATCCTAGAAAGTGTTTGTTGGGCTTATCAGACCACCACTATCAGACCGTTATCGGATCACCCATAATATGTTATCTCACACACGAGCTATCAATCTTGACATAAGGGATGGATTGGAGATCTAATAAATGTTGTCTCAAGGTTAATTATTGTTAATTATTAAGAATTTTTTATATATGCTGATAGAATATTAATGTTTTTATATATGAATGTTGATAGACGTTCTGTTCACACAATATCAATCCATGATATTAGTTCTAATGCATTGGGTATTGATGGAATCGAAAGGAAGAAAAAGAAATGATTATGAATTATTGTGGATTTGAAGTTGAAAAAGATGTTTAAAGAATATTTGATCCTTTTAGCACATATGGTTTGAGTAAACATAGCACGTGAAGAGCACTAAGCCCCACGATAAGAAAGGGGAAAGAAAGCGACATGGAGGGTTTTGAGATGATCCAATTGGGGTGTTGGGGTGGATACAAGTTGGCAAGTTGATACTAAAAGAAAGGTAAAAAGTTGGAGATAGAGAGCGACAAGGAGGAATAGAAGCTACAAACACTAACTTTACACTATTTTTCCTCTAAATCCAACCCATTTTCCTACTTCATTATTGCCTATTCTCTCACCCACACAACTAAAGCCCCCAATCAGATCAAAATACTTCAATCATATTTCTTTGCTCTTTCTACATATTCTCTTACCATTCTCTCAAAATAATGATATATTATTACAACTCTATACCAAAGTTAAATAACTTTTTATTTAAATGAAACAATTTCAAATTTGTATTGATAAATCACAGTTATAATGATTCTTTTAATTTACTGTTGTCAAAGTAAAAAAAAAAAAATTATTGTAGAAAACCTTTTATTCATCCTCTGTTTAAAACCCTGTTGTAAAAATAGAAGAAAGATATGAGCATACATAATATTATTATACACAGTGTTCGAAAAAAAATTTGTTAGAAATGTAAGAGGTAAGTTGATGTTAAATGAGGTTTTATGAATCTGAACAAATAATTTTGTTGGGACCCTTATGTTGGGAGTTAGGACTTATGAGGAAGAGAGTTTGTTTACGAATGGAGCATTACGCAACAACTCTGTGCCATCCATTTCTGTCATTTTTATTGTTCTTGTTGTTATTCATAACCTACCACCACTTGATCCAAATCAATTTAATTCTTATCAAATTCAACTCAATTCAATAACAAAATTATTTAATTAATTTTAAACTAGTGAAATATATTTTTGTTTTTATTCAACTTTTTAATGTTAAGAATCATCTCAAATAGGAATTGCATGTTTCATTCTAAATAGCCTGCTTTCTTTTTTGGACCACAAATATTGAATCTCCTTTATTTATTTATATATAATTGTTAAACTATATTCAATCTAAGGATCCGTTCGAAAAGTTCAGAAAATAGGTTAAGTAAAGTTAAAAGAATTATAGAATAGGTTAAATTGGGTGATTTTGCATCCGATCCAATCCGAAAATTTATGAGCTAACCCATTTTAGAAAAAAATAATAATATATTTTTTATACGTACATATGTATTATAATTTTTATTTCTTACTAACTTAAATTTACCTTGTCCTTTAATTTAACAGCATATCCAATCTTATAATTAATTGAATCATTTATTTAGCTCATTTGTAATGAACGGGTCCTATTATTATAATGTAAATTTTTAAGAATTTTAATAAATTTGACTATAATTCACTTAAAAAAATATTAAATAAATAAATAATTTTAAAAATAAAAAATATTAATTATTATATTAAGTTAAATATTATTTTATAAATTAAAAATTATTGATATTTAAATATTATTAATAAAAAATTTAAATTGATTTTTAAATTTGTTACTATTTTTTAACCACTAATTATTTTGATTTTAAATAATGGTTTGATAAGAAATAAAGAAATAAAGAGGAAAAGAAAGTAGAAACGAAGATAAAAAAGAGAAAATATAAATTTATATTACTATTTTTAATTTATTTTTATTTAATAAAGAATTGACACAGACAGCCTAAGTCTGTGTTTGTTTTAATTTATGTTTTCACAAAACTTGAGTGAGCCCAACTACAATACTATACAATACTAATGTATTTTTATTTTATTTTTTTATATTTCTTTCAGTTTTTTTGTTTTCCTGGTCCTCAACCAAATAAAAAAAATTCTAAGCACACTTGGATATATTGAGATAGTAATGAGTAAAAAATCTTGTTGAATCTCATTTTACTTGTTTTTAAATTATTATTTTTATATTGTCTCCTTATGACTCTATTATTGGAAGTTTTATTTAGATCTAATTTTTTTTGTTCACACATGATTATATTTACTTAGTGATTTGATTTCTGAACCAGACTTTTAATTAGGATCTTGTCATGAACAATTAATACCACACATGATCAAGATGACAATCTAATTGATCATTCATTTTGTTTAAACGATAGATCGAGTTAAATTATTTGGTTGAGACATATTAATTCCGGTTATCCAAAGTAGTGGACGATTTATTTTACTTCTTGTAATCAAATGAATTAAAAACACTATGGTGATAGTTTGTGTGTTTTTGGTTTGTGTAAGTTAAGTATATAAGGTGGTTTGTATAAGTTGAGTTTATTCTTTTCATGTGAATGAAAGATAATTGATGATTTTTTGTTAACACTAACTTAGTTTTGATTTTAAATTTATTGAAATGGTTACAATTTGAAAATAATTATTTTAGAAGCACAACTCTAAAGTAAAATAATGTTTGAAAAACATAATTTTTATATTTAATTTTGTTTATACCGAAGATTAAAAAATATTGAAAACCCTAACCCAAAAGTTGCAATAGTAAAGAGGTTTTCGTTCCTCCAATAAAAATTTAATTATTTTGTACATATATTAATTAATTTTGTTTACAATTTAACATATAAATAAAACTACTTTAAAAAAAATGTAATTATCTAAACAATATTATTTTCACACTTTTTTTTTTTTTTTACCAGCTCATTCTCAATTCTCTCTTTATTCCAAACACAATATTAAACTAAATTACTAGTACTACTTTTTTCTAATAAATTCCTCTATCTCGAAGAAGTGGGGAATGAAAAAGAGATGCACAAAAGAGTTAAAATTTGGTAATCAGTCTAGGTTATAGAGTAACTTTTAAGAAGAGTTAAACACAAATAAGGTATGTTTTTGTCAATATATAATTAACTATTATACAAAGTATTTACTTATCGTCGGATAACCTTTTACAGATTTATTCTCGATCGAGTCCTAGAAAGCGAATACGATAAAGAATGAGAAATAAAAGCGACTGAGAGATCAAAGACAATTGTTACAACCAATTGTAAGTATTATTTAGATCTTATCTGTTTATACAAGTACAGTTTTAAATCTTTATATATATATATATATATATATATATATATATATATATAATTCATATGAGATTATTTATCTCAACAAACATTTAAAACCAGCTAGTAACTACTAATGTAGATGTTTTATTGATTAGTAAATTTTTGGGTCATTATACAAATATTTTGAATATAAATAAAATAAAATAATATTTTATTACATTAAATGAATATAAATAACTTAAATAAATATGGAGTTAAAATTAATAAAAAAAAGTATTAAATAAACTGTTAAAACTCGATACGCATCACTTTTTCTAATATGAATCTTAAAATTTAGAATTTTATTTTAAATTAATTTTATTAAAAATTATAATAATTTAAATTTTACTTATATGAAATGGAGAAATATGTTCAATTCAATATTATGTATTAAGATTTAAAATTTAAGTTAAATTAAATTTACAAAGAATATTTGGGGATAAAAAAATATAAACATAAATAAAATATAAATTTATATATATATATATATATATATATGTATATGTATCTATATGTACTTATATATAACATTATACTTTTTATTAATTTATATTAATGAAAAAAAGGGTCTTCTCACGCTTACGTCTTTATATTTTTGTATGATAATAAAAAATAACAAATTTAGTTAAAAAACTAATATAACTGTTATTACAAAAAAAAATATAAATAGTAAACTCTTAATAAAATATATAAAAAATTGTTATAAAGGTAATAAATTCTTATTAATTATAAGAATTATATGATAACAAATTCCATCTTTCATTATGACTATTCATTATGATAGTTTATTTAGATAATGAAAACTGAATTTTTTTTTTTAAATACCAAAACAGTAAAATATATATATAGACGAAAAATAAGTTAATAAAATGAATCAATATTATTAACTGATAATATTAATTTATTTTAATTTTTATTTATTTAAAAAATGGAAAAAATAAATGAAAAAAAATTTGAAAGATTCATTTGCTTCCAGTGATAAAAAAAACAAAAACGTAAAGAAACAAAAAAGAAGAGGCACATAATTATTAGAAAAACACAAAATTAATAAAAAATATGAATGTAAATCTTTTCACAAAGAAAAAAAGATTGGACAGAAAACATAATTTATTATAATAAAATAAATATTTAAAATAATATTATTAAAAGTAAATAAAAATAAAAATATTTAATTTGTTCTTATTTTCACTCATATCACTGAGTCCAAATAATTTTTTTCATTCTTTCACTTTTCATCTCTTTACTCTTTTTTTTTTTTTATCTCTAATCTTCAATCGAAATAAAGCAGAATGGATTAAATGTGATGGGAGATAAGAAGAAGTCATTAATAGAACATAAATGAAGTAATTAAATTGTGTGGGAGTTGATTTCATCATGATGATTAATTTAAAGTGGTGATGGCTTCATGATGATATCCCCATTATTTCTATATAATATTGTAGTGTATAAATGTCAGAAAAGGATGCTCACAGTGACAGGAAGGTAGAAGGGCAAAAAATTATATATTTGGAGTATATTGATAAGAATTAAAACAAAAAAAATCATATTGATCTTCAATATTTTCATATTGGTGACGTGGTTGACAAATGAAATATTAAAAAACAGATGCTTGTAAATTTGGGAAGATACTTGCTTCTTCAATTTACAAACAGCTCTCCCAGATTAATTAACTGAGACTATGATATAGGGCTAAGGTGGGTGTTAAATGACGTGTAATATGCTAACTGATGTTTGACACAAAAAATTTCCTCATGTTTAACGAATTATTCCTAAAGGAAAAAAAATAAACTGAGGATAACATAAAAAAATTATAAAGAAAAAAAAAACAATATATTATAGAGACTAGAAAAGTATTTAATATCAATATTTATAATTAAACGCATATCAGATTCCTTTGACAGAACCAGTGCCAAGATGAGGGCCAACGATTTTGTCCATTGACATGGTTCCAACTGCTTCACGAGAGAACTATCTATCTCCACAGCTGCAGTAAAATAAAAAGCACCTTCTACTATATCACTCACAACTCAATTATAGAGTATTTGCATATCTGTTAGGAAAATCAAAATCATATTTTAAGCAAAAGGAACAAGAAAAACTTTTCCACTGAAAATCCAAAAATGCCATCAGTCTCTTGCTATCATCGGGCATTGAACTCCTCCAGAAAAACCCAGACATAAACTTGATTTGGATTACTAAAATATCAGCCTGTTTTAACATATAGACATCATGCACCCTAGTTTTTCATTATATACCTTCTTATTTCAGAGGAAACAAACCCTCTATTTTGGAGGAATCAAAACCCTCGTGCATATAAAGTAAAGTTGGCACATTGAGATGCTGAAACAAACTTTACAAAGCACACCGATGAAAGAATCTAACTTAACGTTTTGAATCAGTCAATAAAAGCAAATTATAAAAGCCAGACTAATATTGAAGTATTTTCCCTAAAGGTATTTTATAGGACATTAGTAAACGAATTAAAAAAAAAAAAAAAAACTACTAAAATGTACAACATTTAAAGTTACATACAAATTTCCATATTTTTTATAAACTTTCAATCAACTCGTTGAATGATTTTTACAATGGCAATAATGAAGTCTGAGTTTAGACCCTATGCAACTACTTAAATTCTTCATCGCTAGGCTGACCCTAATACGTTTATTCCTTGACTTCTTAATGGTCATCAAAACCGAAATTAAAATTGCAGAACATTAAAGCAGACCAAACCAAGGATTTTACTAAATCACACGAGTAACATCCAGAAGGTTGGCAAATTTATTCAACTTAAATTTCATGACCATTAAGCTCTCTAGATCATGTGCATCACTGTCTCCTAGGCCCCGGGTCAGGAAATAAATTAATTAAGTAATGATTTAATAAAATAAAAAAACCTAAAGTTATCTTTTAAAACTGATGGTAACCAATTTGATGGATGGATGTTAGCAAAATCAAGTAAACAGGGGTTCTATCAGGGTTTTATCTCTGCAATGAAGATTACTCACTATTAACCATCAAGAAACGGTAAGAAAGAAAAATAATTGCAAAGAGGCATATTGGAAAAAAAGATATTGAAAAAGTTATTTTTATTGGACCTCTCATAGATCAAGATCAGTCTCTCTCACTATTATAATTTAAGTGAGAATCATAGATGTGCAGTAGTTTTATTGAACTAAAATAAAATACAATCTCCATTTGAATCAACACCCCGCTCCGCCAAAGATAAGGAAACATGAAATGGAAGATGCAGAAGAAATATTCAAAGTCAGACCTAGAAGGAATGCATGATCGTGAAAAGAACACATTAAACAACCCACTCCTATAGTCAGATAGAAAAGAAAGACGTTAACAGTTAAAAACCGGTGAGGCCACAAAACTAACTAATGCTTCTTCTCAATGCATGACATGACACAGAAACTGAGTAATCTATCTTCAGGCTCATGTTCTGGATATTATGCACATGCCCCCCATGAGTTTGCAGGGGAGCAGCATATTCTGAGGTAATAAAAGTTAATTTAATAAGCAAAAGAATCAGAACATAAGCAGGGTCACCAAGGGATGGTCAAGAACAGATGATAATATGCCTAGTGGTTAAGTAACATCAAATGATTTCCAAATGCTTAACAAAAGAAGAAACAACAAAATCAACATAAATGATTCAGTCAAGTAGTCAGCCATATTATTCTCTCCCTACATACTCCCTTTAAAAGCAGAACTCAAAATTAAAAATGTACTCCTTTATACTTAATAACAAATGGGTAAAACATAAACAGTAACCCCAAGGAAAATCATTTTACCTGAAAACAAGCCCAAAGAAAGATGGAATCAATCTACACAAAATCAGCGTATAATTTTTCTTGGACCTTTAGTGTGGCTCCTTTGTCCCCCAAAAGAGGCAGCTAAAGATCTCCACCAGTATGCCATTAAATCAAATAAGGAACTACTTTAAATAAGAACAATAAAATATGCTGCAGAAGTAAAATATATTTGTAGCAAATCACATGGTAATAACCATAAGAAGTATTTCAAAATACCTTACATAGGAAAAGATAAAAAATTTGAGATGTAAACCACTATATTACAAAAGAAGATGACATACACAACAAATATTGTCTATAATCCTACTTCCTTTTGAGCTACAGATCAGTCTTCCATCTTACAGCTCCTGTCCAACTGTCCAATTGAGTTGTCTGATCTTCAATATATTGTCTAATGTAAAACTTGTCAAAGTAAAAAGGATTGCAACCATTACGGTTGTCAACAAAAGACAAACAAAGAAATGAGAAATGAACACTACAGATAACCAAAAAGAGCTCTTACAACTTGATTGTACATCACATGCCAAAGAACAAGCCTAGGACCTCTTCAGTTAGAAAGAAGCAAACAAGAATTCAGAAGACTAGTGGTCTCTCCACCTGGGACTTGATATGGGAAAAAAGCCTGAAGGAGATAACGGAAACACAAGGCCAGGAGAAGGAGGCGGTTGTGGGCCAGGACCTAAAATCCCTGACTGCCCCATGGATGAGAACGGAAAATTTGGTGTAAGCGGAGATGGGAACTGAATGCCAGGTGACAGAAGAGGATAAGGTGATCGAGGGGATAGCAGATTCATGTAACCAGTTGGAGAAGGCAGGAGGAATTGAGAGGTTGGAGAAAGTAAAGGGGGAGGAGGGCCATTTGCTTGTGGTGAAGGAAGAGTAGGTACTGAAGAGTTAGTAGCATTCATAGGAGGAATGGGACCATTAAATCTCGGGGAAGGGAACATGGGCATGGGAGGATTAGGAAACAAAGCAGACGAGGGAGGGGGATGCGGATGGACATTGCCAGGTACTTGAGGTTGAGGGTAGGGATATAGTTGAGGCTGAACTTGGTTACCCCTTGAACTTGGATCCATTATTGAATTCTGAAGGTAACGCATGTAAGCAGATATAGGTGACTCGGTCGTATTAGACCATATATCCCCAGGAGTAGGCAACGGTTGGCCAAACTGAGCAGGTCTTGGTATGGCATTATTGTGAGGAACTGAATGAGGGGCAGCAGCAGGCACTGGAATCGGCGGGGGCATGCGAGGCCGATTGATTGGCGTTAACGGGGGAGGTCTAATTTTCTGCAGTCGCATGCTCTGCGGCTTCGGTGGATTGTGTGGAGGTCTAGGTGGATGATCCTGGGAGGGTGATCCAGTAAGCTGCTGAACAATATCCCGAAATTCATTCTTGCTAATGTTGTAAACCTGAGGCTGAGGCTGTTGTCTAGCAGCATTATTAGCAAAATTGGGCTGATGTAAAGGGCTCTTCCTTATATTTTTCCCCATCTTGTTAACACCCAAACTATCATTATGCCTGTTTTTGGAGTTATCCATTTCCAAATCAAACCTTACTACACTCAGAAATCACCACTTGTTCTTCGCTTCAAGCAAACCAAACCAACGCTCATAAGCTTCCAACGACACCCACAACTTCAAAATCCAAACCTAAAGAACCCGGTGAATTTCAACAATTCTAATACACTACATGAACAAAACCAAGCTTGAGCTGTAATCTAAGCATCCTGAAGTCAAGCAAATCTTAAACTCGCAATCGACACCCAAAATTCCCAATTCCTTCTATTCCAATTAAAAACCAATACCACCACCAGCAGCAGCAAAGTTAACCCTAAAGCCGAAGTAAGAGGGAGAAAACATACCCTTTTCGGAGCTTCGCCAGAAATTTGAACGATTGGAGGACCAGCTTCCGAAAATTCAGCACGGTATCAGATCGAAACTGGAAATTACGAAAGTGGGAGCTCAGAATAAAGGGAAAATGGGTTAACGGAAAGGAAAAGACCCGGAAAAGGTTGTTGAGAAAAAAAAAAGCGAAGCTTTGGAGGGAGCAAGACTTATTCAAAAAGTGGAGATGAATTTTGGGAAGTGTGAAATAGAGAAAATGGAAGAAGAAGCATAGAAAACCCTAAGGATGGAGAATAGAAGGAGTTGGGTGAGTGGTCAATGGGGGAACGAATGAATGAAATATAAGGGCATTTTGGGTATATCCAATACGTTTGCAATTTCACGGTGATGTGACTTCCTCCACACAACACAGGCCTATGGGGATACATACAAAGCAATTGGATTTAAATCTAATAAAATTATCATAAAACGTAAAAATACATATATAAGATTATGATTAAATTTGAGTCCTCGTAATTGGTGTTCTAGATAAATAAGTTAATAAATATTTAATATACTATATTAATTAATATTAATGGTATAAAATGAATAATAAATATATTTATATTTTTAAGGTAAAAATTTAAACTTTCTTTTTCGTCCATATATATATATATATATATCAATTGGCAGAATGTACTCTATTATGTGTGGGATAACATTCCAAAATATTGCCTTTATATATATTTTTTATAAACGTTTTAAAATAAATAATAATAATGAAATAAGTTTCTTTATCATTTAAATTTAGTTTATACTGTTAAAAACACTTTCATATTAAATTCTAAAAAATATTACTTTTAATTTATGTACAATTTAATTTCTTTTTTATTTTATTTTTTTCTTATAAATGTTTATAGAAATATTTCTATCATTTTTATATAAAAAGATATAATGATTTTTTATATTATCTTCACTGTTTTATATTAAAAGAGGTAAATAAGATTATTTTTAGAAAAGTAGTTTGACATTGAAAAGTTTGTGGAAGTTGGAAAATGGAAAGTTAGTTTGTAATTTGTGATAAGATGAAAAAACACAATAAGAAAGAGTTTAACTGCGTTTTTTTATCAAATTTAAATATTTTTCATAAACTATCTGATTGTAAATATTCAAGTGATCAGAATGTAATTAATTCGTCCAATAAATTTTATCAAGCATAGTAACTTCAATTAATACTTCCGCATTTTCTAATTTGTTTTATCTAATCATCAATCAATATCTCTTGCATATGATGAATTATAACATATGCTACTTAAAATCTTAATTAAAGCACTTAAATAAAAATAATTTTTAAATATATGTATTGATAATAAATGATATCTCATTGGTTAGTGCATATAACAATAACGTATAATAGAAAAAAAAAAAAACACACAATAATTTATACTAGTTTTTTTTCCAACAAACTACGTACAATTTTCATTAACAAATTAAGTTTTACTAGGCAAACTCATGTTATAAAGTACACTTCGAGTATTCTTTTGACTCGTAGGCACTCCTAACTAATCATGTGAGTATTAGTGACTCTAGACACTCATGCTCTCTGAAAAGGGGTTATGTCTTTCGAAGTATACAATGGATAAACACTATCTCATAGATTAATTGATGAACACTCATATTGTCTTCCATGTAGCTTTTGATGAATCTAAAGGTTTGGCGGGATCTCTACTCTCAGCATTAAGATCTCTATTTTCTTCTTCTTGAAAACTTTGAGGAATACTCAACATTTGAGCAACATTTTGGCACAGTGCAACCTCAACTCTCACTTTCTTCTTCATGATGAAGGACCTCAACTCTCCTAGCCAATTTTTAATAATTGTAATTGTGTATTTAATCAACTAATTTAGTTGATTTTTTATAAATACCCTAAAATTTCAATGTAAATTAATCATTGCATTTACAATTACTAATTTTATAGTGAAATTTATTTGATATTTGATTTTTGGTATGAATTTAGCTAATATATATATACATTAACTCAAAGTAAGAAGATATTATAATACTTGAAATGGATATTTGGCATGTTTTAAACATTATTTGTGTTAGAAATATACATGTTATAATTATTTAATTATGAAATTCGTGTTTATGAATGATATAACTTGTGTGGTGGAGTACTGCTCAACTAACGCTTAAGTAGTGAGTCATCATTGTATGAATTGCTCAATGTTGATCAAACACCAACATGGATGTTCAAGTAACAAACCATATCACTAATATTATTTGAGAATTATCAAAGGAAGATGTCGATTAAGTTTTCTCTCATAAAATAGGTCACATTAATACGACGAGAAATCGCTTAAGCATTTAAATGTGCACTGATGTTGAAGTTTTAGAATAGATGAGACCATGTAACTACATTAATATCAGTCAAGTGACAATGTGGTCTCTAAAGCGATAAGAAGGAAATGTGCTTGATGATTCTAGAACTTGTTGGATTTTATAACAAATATCATAATTTAAGCATTGAGATTCAAGCGATGGTCACTCAAGTGATGAGTGAGTGTTTGAGTGAAGGAGAGACCGAACCAACTCTCTTTATTATAAAGATGATCGTTTAAGTGATGAAAGATTTTTCTAACTGAGAGAGACATCATACCAATCATCTCTCCTTTAGAATCAACGTCACACAAGTTACATGATGTCACTCAAGAGACATTATGTCTCTCAATAGACATGATGTCGCTTAAGTGAAAAAAGACTTTCTTTGTTCATGGAACCAATGTTGCTTAAAGACAAACTTGCTCAAACTATGTGCCTATAGTGGTGAAATATTATTGTGTTAATTTGTATGAATGTGTTTTATCTGTTTGTATGAAGTTGATTACAGTGATAAGATGCATGTAGATGTATATGTAATTATATAATATACTTTATGTTGTGTACTGTATGTATGATGACCTTTTATGAGTGTGTAGTGATTCTTTTGTATGTGTTTGTGATTTATGGGTGTATTATGACCCTTTATTGGTGCGTCGTGAGGGGTACCTTAGATGGTCTCGTGGTCTCAAAGGTTGTGTATTAAATATGAAGTTTACACGAAAAAAAATATATTGTATACTTCATTGATGATTTTAGAACCTAGATTAAAACACCATGTACCCAGAAACAATCTACACACAAAAAATTGTTGATGGATTATGTCTATAATGAGTACTCAAGTGATAATATATGGTGAAATATACTCAACACCAATATTTTGTATAGCAGTGTGACAAATTATTTTAAATAATTTTAAATAAAAATTCATATATATTATTGAATAGAAATATTCAATTATGTTACAATATTTTTTAGTGTTATATATATATATATATAAATAAATAAATAAAACGTTACCTCTCATTAAATTTCAATATCATGAATGTAGAAGGTGAATACTGTTTCATATAAATATTTAATCTTTTTATATGCATATTTTAAAATATTGGAACTAAATAACTCTTATGAATGAAATCTTCAGTTTCTTTTTCATAAAAGAGAAGATGGAATGTTGAAACTAAATAACTGTTTTGAATGAATTATTGAGTATAACCATTCAATAATATTTTCAAATATCAATGTATTATGTAAAAAAAATGCATTCACCAAAACGAATATGGTGACCTGATTTATATATAGGATGTTAAGTTTACCATATAATCTAGATAAAAAAAAAAGAAAAAAAATGTATTAATTTTTATTAATCAATAATTATGTAATGTTTTTAAGTAATATCTCTAAAATGATTTCTGTGATCTCCTTGTTTCTCTGACGTAATAAAAGGTGCTAAAAAAAAGTGGATTATATTATCCTTCTCCATCTCCTAAGATAAAATTTATATTTCTACAAATTAAATGTGAAGTGATTCTATAAAGCTAACACTAGTATGTATATTTTAATTTAAAACTATTCGTATATAAATTATCAAGGACAATTATGAGTTTGTAAAAATTCTATTGCAAGTATAAGAAAGTGTTAAGTTTTCCATACATGTTATTCGTCATAAATAATAATGATAATTTTTATAAAGTATAATAAATAATGATAAATTTTACAAATCATAAAAATATTAAAAAGTAAATGGGGTGAGAGAGGCTCGAACTCTCGACCTCAGGATCACTCAGAAGCTATGAGACCTACGCGCTAGCCAACTGCGCCACCACCCCACTTTGCTATCTTGAATCAAATATTAGTTTTAAAACTATTACTTATACCTGTAACTTCACTTCCTGGAAACTCTGTGTCCTGAACAAGACTAACTTTGCGTGTTTAGTCATATTTTCTTCTGTCTTTGACGAACCTAAACAAACACAACTACTCATTCCTGACCGTTTCTAACACTTGTTCTTCTGCTGTCATTTCGGCGGTTTCTTTCCGAGTGGATCTTTACACACCAAGGTAATTAACTCAACTACTTTCTCTTCTGCATTTTCTTCCACCTTTCTGTCACTCTTTCAATAACCATTTCACCTAGGAATCTCAAAGCTCAAAGCTTCTATGTTGCAGAGCCACGTGTTCCATACCCATGGTTGTGTGTTTTAAAATCTATTCTGCAATCTGATTTGAGGATGCCACCCATGTCACTTTAACCCCTCTTGATGACTAAATTTAGAGGGTTCAATTGCAATCTATTTAGCTGCATAACCCCTTGACTGTAACCGTGTTGTTACTAATTAAAGTTTCCATTTTTCTTGAATGTTTTTTTCCCGGTGCCACATTATACTGTTACTAGGATAGTTTATAGTTCACACCATTTGACTCAGATTCTTTGTTTTTTTATGATCTGGGTTTGTGATAGTTTACTTGTTGATTATTGAAATGTACGGAATGCATTCTGTGATTTTTTTTTAAGAAACCGACCCGTTGGAGCTGCATCCCAAGTGGCACTACGTGTTAGGAATTGTACTGTCCAAATTTCATTGGGATGTTTGGTCTGTTCTCTAGTTAACTCTCATTGTCCCTCGATATAAGTACTTGTGGATCTCCTTTGGAGGAATTGTGGTGGTTGTCATAGTCGTTGTTATGTTATAATACTTAACATGCAGAAAATTGCAAACAAATGCAGCGGATGTGGCTGCAATGACAATCATGAACGGTTAATTTTTAACCTTGCCTCCTTTATAACTGAAAAAGGGGGAAATCTTAAAATTCGTCAACGGTATGTTTGCAGCTTTCCTTATTTACCTGTCCAAGTGTGCCTTGTCTTTACACTTAAATGCGAAACTTTATTTGTATTAGGAAGTCAGTTTAAGCCTAACTCATCTTCTCAAAATCGATTAGTAAGATGAGGTTTATATATTGTAAGTTAGTCTTATCTCTAGACGATGTGAGATTTGTCTCATTTAGATTTATCTCCCCCAACGGAGGACATCAATCTTGACTAGGATAGACTCATATTAGGAAGTGAATTTAAGCTTAAAATATCCTCAGAAAACCGGCTTACTAAGGTGAGGTTTCCCCCATATATATATTAAATTGGTCATATTTATAGTCGATATGGGATTTCGAACACACACCTTCACACTGAGGATATCAAGTGTGGGAATCCGCGGGGCAAACAAATCTTGACTAAAATAAACTTTTAATGACTTGATACCATATTAGAAGTGAATTTAAGCCCAATTCATCATCACAAAACTAGATGAGTAAGGTGAGATATATCCCCAATTATATATTGTAAATTGTTCATATCAATGTGGGATCTCCAACAATTTGTTTGTTTTTTTGTATATTTTATGTCTGATGAAAGCCTATATGGAAAAGATGAGTGGTTGATGAGCTATGAAGATCTCATATCAGCTGAGTGTATGACTAAAATTTTCTTTATAATAACCTTGGCAATATTTTGTCCTTGAGCTGTTATTTCTGGCTGAATTAGGTCTAGTCCATTCTCATCTAATACAAGCTTTTGAAAGTATTTCAATTTTGCCATGGTTAACTTATGTTTGGTTAAGAAGAAAATAGTGTGGAAGGAAGGGAAAGGAGGGAAGAGTGACAAGCACCAGAATTGGAGCTGTTTGGTAGCGTAGCATGGAAAGGGCAATGAAAAACTCAAAAAAGCAGTGGATCCCACAACTTTGAAGTTCCATGCTCAATAGTGAAGATTTGCATGCAATCTTTGGTGTTATTCTTATTTGAAAAAACTAGCACTGCACGTGTTGCTACTGGAGCTCAGCAGACTTCTGGTGGTCGTCATCTTTGTTGAGTCACTCTTTTGGTTGAAGGCATAATCCATTATGGTGACACCTAATCAATTATACCTTCAACCAAATTTGGTTATGAAGTAGCAAACCGATGGACTCCTTTCATAATGTTAACTACTTGTTGGATCTTGGTTAAGTTTGATTTGTTGCATTTTCTTTTTTCTTTTACCTGTCAATAAGTTTCAATTCTTTAAATCATGCATTTCTCATTCTTGTAAATTAAATAGCACTAAGAAACATTAGGTCTATCTCCTACAACTTTAATTGGTAATTTCACTAATCTACAGAGTCAATGAACTCAACATGCATATTTTTTAAGAGCCTAAATGATTCTGGTTATGAAATTGCAATATTCTGATATTAACGAGACTCTCCATCAGATACACATACGATCAGACAAGAGGTAGTCAAAGGCAAAAGCACCCTTAAGGCACTAGAGGGGTTTCAAAACCTTGAAGCAAGGGGTGTTAGAAAGTACGTGCCATACTAAAGAAAGGCATATTAACATTAGAAAAAGAAAACAGTAAAATATCTTGCTGTTTTAGTATTTTGCATTGGTTTTCATAAATAGTAATTACCAAGCATAAAATTCGTTGTAAAAATAGTTACTTCTTTTACAAAAGGTATTTGCTGCTAAAAGACCCAAAGACTAACAGTTAGACAATTAGGTGGCTAGTTTTAAGTTCTTTTAATATTCTGATTATTTGCACCTTTTAGCATCAAAATTGGCCAGTTAGATGACTAGATTTCATTAGTATTATCAAATATGCTTCCAAAGTCATGGTTTGTATGGCTCTTTTGGTGTTGTGTGCCTTTTCATGCCTTTAACTCCCTTTGATGGGATGTTAAGAAAGTTACATAAAAAGAGGGATGAAAGATATTAAAGATAAGAGAATCATCGTTTACATTTTGGGCAGGATAGTTTTTGCATTTTTGTTTCCTAATTTTGTGGTTGTTTACTTAGTTTTGTTTTTGTTTTATTCCATGTTTCCAATAAACAAATTTTTTATTGACATTTCTTTGCCATTTATAATATGTGCATTTCTTTAAAATTTCCCCCTATCCTTTTTGCTTGAGGTTATTGTTGGTGCTCTGCAAGAAAAGTGGCCTTTCAGTGAAGTACAGAAATAGACTAAAAGGCTTGCTCGCTCTAATAAAAGTATCACATGCATGCATCACAAAGAATTATTTTCTAGATTCTTTTGTAAACTGAATTGAATACTGCAGATGCTAGTCCTAATCTGAAAATGGAAAACAATCAAAGAGCTGGTGGTACACAAGATAGTTCAATAATGAAATCTGTTGACCAAAGAGTACGCTCTAAGGGGCGTAATGACATAACGACTCGTCGTCTGAAGAATCGAGAGAGGCAGCGAAGGTATAGGGCACGGAAGCGGCTAGAAGCTGAAACAAAGAAGTCATTTGTTATCGAAGAGACACCATCTGTGACGGTTGAACAACCACCAAATAGGAACCACAACAACTGCATGACCCGCATATATTGTAAGCGAGATTGGAAGAAGGATGCTAGACATGCCCATGTGTTAAAACATCAACAAATGAATAGATCTATTGATCCTCTAACCATAACTAGCATGCCTGGGGTGTCTTGCTTAACCATTGGAAATAAGTCAGAAACAGTGCCAGAGAAGGAAATTCGGTCCGAATCTTCTAGTGTTGTTAGTTCTGAAACTCCTAGAGTGGTGCTGAGTCGAAGAAATTGGAAAGCAGAAGCTAGAAGAAAGAAAAACTAGTTGACTCTTCATTTCTCGTTTTAAAAAGAGTATTTGTCCCTGTGGACTTTCTGTTCTGTGATAGACATTATATAAATGTAAAGAATGCTGGATAACCACTGTTTCATTACTTGGCAGGCTTTGAAATTATGAGCACCACAGAAAATCTGCTTCATTTTCTACGTTATTCATTCATACCTTTCATCACAGACGTAGAAAGGGCATTAAAGAAGATACCTGGCTGACTCTGGTCATTGGTTGATCTTTGGCACAGGGCTAATCAGAAGTTCATCTCCACAGTGAAATGGACTTTTTATGAAATGTTGAGTATGCAGGTAGAGTTTTCAACTTTAGTGCAAAGTATGCTTGAGAAACAAACCATCAATCTATTTATGAATTTGTAATATATAAATCTTGATTTACAAAATAGGATGCTCTTGGAGGTAAATATCATACTTTTTGTCTTTTACAATTCTCACTCACTCATCTTTACAGTTAATGCATTATTGCCATTCCATCTTTTGTTCATAGTAATTGAAACTAAGAACCCAATGAATTGTCAAAGAAACTGGTTGAGTATAGTATCATTTTTGCAATTTGTGTTATTACTATTACAGTGACATTAACACTAATATTACATTTTCTGTATTGTTATCATTACACCTATGAATAGAATTCGATATTGAACAGAGAATAAAATACAATTGCCATCTCCAAACTCATTCTTATCCTTTAATAACTTTTCAATTGCATTCATCTAGCCTTTTTTTACTTCAAATAAAAATATTATTCATAATATTTACTAAAATTAAAAACTATTTTTAGAAAATCGTGTAAAAAACTGATAGAACATCCAGACAAATTTTTAGATACTATTTGGAGTCATATCCTTATTCTGCACATTTTTTAAACTCAATATATTAAATTTATGAAATTTACAAATATGCAAAATAAAGTTACTGTTAGGACTCAAATTGTATTATTGTTATACCTACTATAATATTTGAAAAATAAAAGAAGGAAAATTTTCGTATTATAAAATTTTGTTTAAAGTTATATTAATATTAAATTCCTCACAAGTCACGGGTCACCATCTAGTCTTCTTTATTCTTGCTAACTTCTTCTGATCCCATGTAAGATTTCGTGTTAAACCTTAGATCATGGCGGTTATCGATATTCATTTGATACAAATCTTCCTCTTTCACCTTAAAGCACCACAAACATTAGTTCTAGCATTCCAAGGTACACACAGTAGAGAGATGGAATATAAAATGTGATGAATTAATAAATTGAACCACGAAATACAATGAATCCATAGGAGAAATAAGAATCCAAAAACTACCAAGGATGTGAATCATGTATGGTGTTGATTTTGGCTTAATTCCAAGTCCCACATCGGTGGGTTCATTGTTTGGGAAGGAGGTTTGAGGGTTATAAATTAAACTCTTCTCCTTCACTGTTATATATCCCAATTTGTAATATCTTC